>Ga0307513_10001061_pt1 | contig 39978 bp, 54 predicted proteins | sample 15_EM_MG_FD_202174 | JGI IMG/M metagenome (GOLD analysis project Ga0307513, IMG submission 202174) | Populus trichocarpa ectomycorrhiza microbial communities from riparian zone in the Pacific Northwest, United States - 15_EM | ecosystem: Host-associated > Plants > Roots > Unclassified | place...
TATTGTCAGTCAACGCAGTGACCTGATCTGAGGTGCAGCATGCTGGTCCGACGGCAAACTGCGAGCCGCACGTTGATACGAGTTGTTCTCGAAGCGCGTTGTCTGGCTGCAAGAGGCGAGTGAGCCAATGTCCAGAACGTCATATGCGTAAGAGCACGATACCTCGACAGGCGGACCATCGTAAGGACATGGCAAATCTCTCCCAAATAGTCCCCTCTTCCCGCATGACCCTCGCATCGTACATTTTCTTGCAGGGGCCGCCATCTTCGCGCTCCGTATTCACCGCTCCTCGTTTCCCTTGTTGTTCAGCGACCGCAGGGAATAGCGAAGAGTCCTTCACGAATGTATTTTCGTGTCTCCTGTCTCCACCAGGTTTTTCACTGTGAAGACGCGTTCAATTTAAGCACGCGTTGGTCGGTTCGAGGAAAGGTCCTTTGTCCCTACCTCTTTGGGGAATCCCCGTTATCAATACCTTATATGACTTTTGGCAAATTCGAAGCCCAGAGTGATTCAAACTTTTCAAACCATTCATTACTACGGTCAAAGCGTGCCCCCTCCCCGATTCCTATCTCCTCTTCCTCTACGGCTTCTGCCTCCACGACCACGACCACGACCACTAGTACTACCGTGGTGCTTCTTTCCGAGATATTCACCCCTAATCTCCCTGAGCAGCTTCCGGAGAAGTCCACCCGCATAAGCACTCTTCCTTGGAAAGTACTTGCCGGTTTCTCTTGTGTATCCCACCAAGTTCTCAAGGGTGTCGAATCGTTTAACCTCTCCCTCGTCGACCAAATCGACAAGGTTGACGAACGTTTCGTCAATGGCCTATAAAATATTGCACCCGAGTGAATGCTTGATCGTTTACACTTGGGATTTCTCACCTTCTCACACTCAGCTAATGTGTCGGGGATGGGGTTGACGTGGGTGTCCCTACATAACTTCTTCCAAGCTTCCAGGTCCTTCTCGTCTGTTCCATATATCTCGTTGAACCTTTGAACCATAGCATTGCGAAGGTCGCCCTTTACATCTTGTCTCTCCTCCCGAGACCACTGCTTCTCGCGGCAAAGGCGCTTAAATTCTTTGATCACTTCTGCCTCTCTGCGGTAGCCGAACTCTGGCCATTTGTTGAAGAACCTCACGATGGCGTTATCGTATTCTGTTCCAGACTGCCAATTATGTACCGTGAGTACCGGTTGTCTGGGTTCATGAACCTACTTCAACGGTTCCAATGGATGACATGTTATCCTTGGCTTGGTTAATGCGGAGGAGGATCGTTGTCCCACTGTTTGCAGGGCAGGGGTTAAGTATTGAGACCTCGTCAGGCTCGGAAGGAGCCACAGGAGACTGCCCCCAGACAACCTAATCTAGCACCACTGATGTATGCCTGGAGCTCATTCTGATAGAGTCGATTGGCCCGCGAGGTTCGAGCCCTCCAATGAGCCATAGACAACGGCAGGCAGGATGTGATGGACCTTGCGATTGTAAGTCAGTTTATTCAGACCATTATTAGTTTGGTTCTTTCAGCTCCTCCGTAAATTCAACAAGGTTAGGTCTCAGGAAATTCGTCCACCTTTCAATCGAGTGAAGAAATCAGCCTGAGGAGATTTTTAACTATGAAGAGCCATGTTTTAATCGAGTTTGTCCAGACGTGACTTTGAAGCTAGCAATGCCTTGGCCCAACTCGCGACAACCCGTTGGTTGGTCGCGCATCGTGAAATATTTGGAATATTCCCACTCTCGATGGTCCCCTATGCCTTATCCCTAACGGCCTCCTCGAGTCCGTTTGACGATTCGTTTCTGGTTACCGCTTGTTGATACTGCTTCATCTGGAGGGTGGAGAATGTGGCGAAGTAACGCCTTCAGCAGTCCCCCTGCATGAGCGTGCTCTCTGGGGAAGAACCTTTTTGTCTCAAGGGTATATGTGCTGAGTGCTTTCTCGGAAGGAAACTTTTTAACGACCCGTGTGCCTCTGGCGTCGACGAGATCGACGAGGTTGACATGAGTATTGGTGACGAGCTGGAGAGAATTTCACATTAACAGCACAAAAGATATGAGGAAAGACGTAAGCCAACCATTCGACACTCGTCCAGCGTCGCCGGCACGGGTGAGATGCCGAGGACTCTGCATAAGCTTTGCCAGGAGGCAACGCTATTCACGTCTGTGCCGTATATACTGTTGAATTGGAGTACCATAGCGTCTTTAAGACTACGGCGTAGTACCCGAACTTGAGCGTTGCCCTTATCGTCAGGGTCCAAACCCAAGACAGAGCACAAGCGATTGAATTCGTCAATAACTAGCCGCTTTGGGTTGTATTTGAAGCCTGAACCAGAGTGTTTTGCAAAGAACCTCTCCAAAGGCGGGTCATTATTCTTGTTGTCCTCTTCACTCTCATCTTCTGACTTGACATTCCGATATACAGGAAACAAAGGCTAGGTCAGTTGATCTCAGCATATTTCGCATGATTGTGGAACGGCGTCGCTTTCGCTTACCGCTGTGGTTGGCTTGAATTGGACGTGCTGGAACTTGCATGTCGAGCCATACAAGCATTCACCCAGCCTCGAGTACTGGAAGCACACACCCTTCGTATTTCGTGCGGCCATGTTGGTGCAGGTCCGAAGGCGGCGGCCGAGTTACCTCATGCCAGGCTCCAGACAGGCGCACACAAAATGGGGAAGCAAAAATTCTATATGCACTTTGTAAGTGTTTTTGTAAAAGAGGCAATGAATACAGTCTCCCCTTCAGATTATGCCTCATTATTAATGCTGAATGATTTATTCATTATGTCAGGGATTGTGCCAGTGGGCATTCTCCCAATGTTGCATCGATCTTGCAATATTGAATCCGAGTCAATACGAGGAATTCAGGTGTAAACATTGCCAGAAAGGGTGGGCGGAGGTACCCAAGGTCATTATATTGGCAGTGCATCATGTAAATCCGGGGCTGAATCTGGAGGAATATGCCATAAAACGTGCACCTGGAATTCAATGCGAGATCGGCTCAACATTGAGAGCATGCCCACTGGCCAATCCCTGACAAAACTCATTCAGGCAAAATCCGAAGGCTAAAATTGTTAATTATTCCTTTTACAGAATGGTTAAAAGGCGCGTATAGAGTCCCATCGAAAATCATGCCTTATTGTGCTTCCCAATATTTTGTGCGAGTAAAACTGTGTGAGAGGCGAAGCTTGCGCGGGCTTACGCCCAGAGCCTCCGACAGGAAGTCGCACCATGTAACTGTTATGGATATACACCTCCTTATATATTATTTGTAGTCGTCGGTCTAAGGGGTTGTCAACCGGCCCTTCCACTAAGGCACCCTCTACTGCCTTGTGTACGTACCTTAGTATATGGGATACGGGGCCATTACCAACCATTGAAGAAACAGATCAGACGAGAAATCCCAGGGGCAAATAGATCCAAATCCTTGTGTCCGGTGATTTCGAGAAGTGGCTTGGTATATCAAAGGACGAACACTAGAGAACTGGCTGGTAGTCTTGAAACAATTAATTGAAGAGGGAATTGTGAGTGGTGTTCCGTCGAGTGTAGTCACTCCTCAGGAAGGTTACACAAGGCAATATGAAAACCACTAGAAATTGAAATGATCGATTATTGGGAAGCGGAATTCGGGCACGGACGGTGCTAGGTATGCTCAGGGTTACATGGGTACCTCTGTAGTGAGGAATGTAGAACACCCTGTATGTCTCCTTGAACGCGATGACAGATTAACATCATGATACTGCCTTTCCAGAGTCTTCCTTCAGGTTCACAATCCGATTGAGGACAATCTTATCACCAGGAGACGCCATAGGTGCAACATCTTCGCCCTGATTGACACAGCCTAACTTCGCGTCCTTGTCAAGAGCGAACAAGCACATCGACTGCTAAGCTCGGGGTCGCTGCAGGATCGAGGGGAAAGGTTGAGGGGAGTGAATTCTGGAGGCGTCGAAGACGGATAGTCGATCTGAAAGGGCCTTCTCGTCGCCCAGGAATTTCAGGAAGCCATGATAGTCCTTTGCCCCTCCACCAATGAAGTCCATAGCATACCCATTGCTGGCACCGAACTTAACCTCCTTGCAGCTGTCGAAGAAGCTACTAGGACTCGCTCACAAAGAAGTGAGAGACTTGACGGCCTCCTTGCCTTCCGAGGTGGTTTGGGTGGACGTGATGTTGGTAAACGAACCTTGATCTGGAGAGCAAGTAAAGGTGCAGAAGAAAGATAAAAAGTTGTTTCTGCAAGCTGGGCAAGTTGCTATGAAAGCCTCCGCCTGTTTGATATTGTCAGTCAACGCAGTGACCTGATCTGAGGTGCAGCATGCTGGTCCGACGGCAAACTGCGAGCCGCACGTTGATACGAGTTGTTCTCGAAGCGCGTTGTCTGGCTGCAAGAGGCGAGTGAGCCTATGTCCAAAACGTCATGTGCGCAAGAGCACGATGCGTACCTCGACAGGCGGACCATCGTAAGGACATGGAAGATCTCTCCCAAATAGTCCCCTCTTCCCGCATGACCCTCGCATCGTACATTTTCTTGTTGGGGTCCGTATTCACCGCTCCTCGTCTCCCTTGTTGTTCAGCGGCCGCAGGGAATAGCGAAGAGTCCTTCACGAAGGTATTTTCGTGTCTCCTGTCTCCACCAGGTTTCTCACTGTGGGGACGCGTTCAATGTTCAAGCACGCGTTGGTCGGGTTTGAGGAAAGGTCCTTCGTCCCTACCTCGAAGTCCTTGGGAACCTTGGGAAACCCCGTTATTAATATCTTATAAGACTTTTGGCAAATTCGAAGCCCAGAGTGATTCAAATGTCGACGTGGTTTTCAAACCATTCATTACTACGGTCAAAGCGTGCCCCCTCCCCGATTCCTATCTCCCCTTCCTCCACGGCTTTTGCCTCCACGACCACGACCACGACCACGACCACTAGTACTACCGCGGTGCTTCTTTCCGAGATATTCATCCTCAATCTCCCTGAGCAGCTTCCGGAGAAGTCCACCCGCATAGGCACTCTTCCTTGGAAAGTACTTTTCGGTTTCTTTTGTATATTCCACCAAGTCCTCAAGGGTGTCGAATCGTTTAACCTCTCCCTCGTCGACCAAATCGACAAGGTTGACGAACGTTTCGTCAATGTCCTATAAAATATTGCATCCGAGTGAATACTTGATCGTATACACTTGGGATTTCTCACCTCCTCACACTCGGCTAATGTGTCGGGGATGGATTTGACATGGGTGTCCCTACATAACCTCTGCCAGGCTTCCAGGTCCTTCTCGTTTGTCCCATATATCTCGTTGAACCTTTGAACCATAGCATCGCGAAGGTCGCTCTTTACAATTTGTCTCTCCTCCGGACGCCACTGCTTCTCACGGCAAAGGCGCCTAAATTCTTTGATCACTTCTGCCTCTCTGTGGTAGTCGAACTCTGGCCATTTGTTGAAAAACCTCACGATGGCATTATCGTACTCTCTTCCAGACTGCCAATTATGTACCGTGAGTACGGGTTGTCTGGGTTCAATGAACCTACTTCAACGGTTCCAATGGATGTCATGTTATCCTTGGCTTGGTTAATGAGGATCGTTGTCCCGCTGTTTGCAGGGCAGGGCTTAAGTATTGAGACCTCGTCAGGCTCGGAAGGAGCCACAGAGACCGCCCGCAGACGACCTAATCCAGCACTACTGGTGTATGCCTGAAGCCCAATCTGATAGAGTTGATTGGCCCGCAAGGTTCGAGCCGTCCAAACACCCTTCATATTTCGTGCGGCCATGTTGGTGGAGGTACGAAGGCGGCGGCCAAGTTACCTCTTGCCAGGCTCCAGACAGGCGGACACAAAATGGGGTGCGAAACGCAAGCAAAATAGAGTATGGTTTCCATGAGATTCTGTATGCACTTTGTAAGCGTTCCATAAAAGGGGCAACGAATACAGTTTTCCCTCCAGATTATTGATTCTGAGTGATTCATTATGTCAGGGGTTGTGCCAGTGGGTATTCTCTCGATCTTGCAATATTGAATCCGAGTCAACACGACGTGGAATTCATGTGTAAACATTGCCAGAAAGGGTGGGCGGAGAAGGTCATTATAGTGGCAGTGCGTCATGTAAATCCGGGGCTGAATCTTGAGGAATATGCCATAAAACGTGTACCTGGAATTCAATGCAAGATCTGCGCAACATTGAGTGGCCAATCCCTGACAAAACTCATTCAGGCAAAATCCGAAGGCTAAAATTATTCACTATTCCTTTTACAGAATGGTTAAAAGGCGCGTACAGAGTCCCATCGAAAATCATGCTTTATTTTGCAACTCCAATATTTTGTACGAGCAAACTGTATGAGAGGCGAAGCTTGCGTGGGCTTACGCCCAGAGCCTCCGACAGGAAGTCGCATCGTGTAACTGTTATGGGTATACACCTCCTTTTATATTATGCGTAGTCGTGGCTCTGAAGGGTTGTCAACCGGCCGTTCCACATCCATTAAGGCACCTTCTACTGCCTTGTATGCATGCCTTAGTATAGGGGATACGGGACCATTACCAACCATTGAAGATCAGATCAGACGAGAATCCCGATCCAAATCCTTGTGATTTCAAGAAGTGACTCGGTATATCAAAGGACGAACACTAGAGAACTGGCTGGTAGTCTTGAAACAATTAATTGAAGAGGTAATTGTGATTCGTGTTCGGTCGAGTGTAACCACTCCTCAAGACAGCGAATGGGCATGAAAAACCACTAGAAATTGAAAAGATCGATTATTGGGAAGCGGAATTCGGGCACGGACGGTGCTAGGTATGCTCAGGGTTACATGGGTGTCTCTGTAGTGAGGAATGTAGAACATCCTGTATGTCTCCTTGAACGCGATGACAGATTAACATCATGATACTGCCTTTCCAGAGTCTTCCTTCAGGCTCACAATCCGATTGAGGACGATCCTATCACCAGGAGACGCTGTTGGTGCAATATCTTCGCCCTGATTGACACAACCTAACTTCGCGTCCTTGTCAAGGGCGAAGTATCCAACCCGCAGCGCCTGGAACCGGACGACCTCATTGCCAATGAGCTGGTCCACGGTAGCTCTCGGGGTATCATCATGCGACACCTCTTCTGGAGTAGGTGTCACTGCGCTTTCGGCCTCCTGCTCCGCCTTCTGCATTCGCTCCTTGCTCTCCTTCCTCGCCTCGATATAGGCCTTCTTCGCCAAGGGCCAAAACCCGACCTCGATCATAGCACCTTTGACAACTTCAAGCGAGTTGGGTGCAATGTCGTCGAGGTAGTTGGGTTGGACAGCCGGGTTGTCACTCTTGAAAAGGCGGTGGAAGATGCGAACGTCGTCCACCCGGATGGGGCTTCCCGACGGCGCATGTTCTGCCACCCACTGAACGAAAGTCTTAGGTTTCTTCGCTTTGCCGTTGTTTTCAAGTTTGACGATGACCTCGGTGACATTGCCGCTCTCATTTGTCCTGTGGGAAACATATGTGATAGGGTACGGTGCTTGGAACAGGCCGACACTCTTCCCGGGTGCCAAGCGGAAGTAGTCCTTTGAGTCTTGAAGGCGGAAGTCGTCGGCGTCGATATAAATTGTTCGCGTGAATGGAATGACACTGGTGCCGAGCTCCGGTGCTTTGGGATGGAGCGGTTTGTCGATGAATGCAACGTAGTCCTCAGGTAGGTTCTCAATCGTGACCTTGAGAGGGTTGAGAACGAGGAATAACCGCGGCACAGAGTTCTCCAAATACTGGCGCACGGTGTGCTCGAAGCGTGAGATTTGAATATTGGTAGCGGCGGTAGACACGCCTAAACCTCCAACAAATGAGATGATGGCACCCGGAGGTACCCCTCGCCTTCGGAGGGCGACCAAGGTGTAGAGGCGCGGGTCGTCCCAATCCATAACGTGACCCAACTTGACGAGTTTTAGTAGTTTTCGCTTGGACATGATGGTACCCTCGATGTTGAGTCGACCGTATTCCGATTGACGAGGTTTGTAGAGATCGAGTGCATCACAGAGCCACTCGTAGGACACTCGAGACTGAATGAATTCTGTTGTACATAGGGAATGGCTACAAGGGCGTCAGATGGGGATCTCAGACACGAAATTTCAACGTACGTGATATTCTCGAAGCTATCGCATAAACAGTGGGTGAAATCGTAGGTCGGATAGATTCGCCATTTGTCTCCAGTGCGATGGTGAGGAGACTCTAGTACTCGATACGCAACAAGATCCCACATTTGCGGATTTCCGTCCTCCAGGTCCTGCTTCATTCGAAGGGTTGCCTCACCTGGCCTGTAACCACCATCCTTCATCCTCTCAAACTCCACTAACGATTCTTCTACAGGCCTCGTTCGATGCGTACACGCAACCCGGGGCCCTCGTTCTTCACCTCCTCGCATGGTCTTCATCTCGTCGGCTACCATTTGTTAGAACGACATCTAAAACTATGAGGACCACCTTACCTGTGCAATGACATACATATGCCAGGTCTCTCCTTGTGAGTTCTACCGCAAGATCGTACAATCGCTGGAAGTGGTCGCTGGAGTATGTAATGCGATACGGTTCAAAGCCGAGCCAGCGGACGGTCTCCAAGATACTCTCGAAGTATCGCCCTTCCTCTGCTTCTGGATTTGTGTCGTCATATCGAAGATAGCAGTGCCCGTTGTGATGTGCCGCATAACCAAAGTTGACGAAGATAGCTTTGGAGTGACCGATGTGCAGGAAGCCATTCGGCTCTGGAGGGAACCGAGTGAAGACCTTTCCCTTCGTCCATGCAAGGTGCTCTTGTCTCCTGTACTCGTGCTTCTGAGCATTTCCACCGACCTCGTGCAGTTTACCCAAGAAACCTTCCTCAAAAACTGCCTTTCGATCGACCTCTGTGGAGATATCAATAGAGTCTCCAGCTGTAGCCTTATCTTCCACAACGGTAGGACCTGGCGGAGTAGGGCCTGGCTTGCCTTTGGCCTTTGGCGCTGGAGCAGGTTTCGGCCCAAATTTCTCTGTCAAGGTAGCCTCGATGAGGTGCTTGACATCTAGAGATGGTGCCCATTTGAGGTTCGCCGTTTGGCGAGTTGATATTAGGAGCTGATTCACGGTCGTCCAGGACGCCGTGGGCTGGCGAGAAATAAAGTCGGAGACGGCTGCTTTGAGCTCTTCAGCGGTGATAGTGAATCCTATCAAGATTAAAAATGAGTCGGTGATTATTCTCTGGCCAGCGAACTATTATAGCACTGACCAACACCACACTCTGTATCAAATGCGCGATCGTCGACAGGGTTGGGATTTATTTCGAGGTACTTGATAGCGGCTATAATGGTTGGAGAGGGGGTATCAGATGACCGAAAGGGACACGTAAAGTCGCGATGACTTGCCGCTCAGCTGTTCGGTTGTCTTCAATCGGCCGTGGGCGATTGCGCGGGCGATATAATTCCTCTCATCATCGCCAAGCTTCGATCCCTGGCTTGCGAGACTCGCAAGAAGGCCGGCACTTTTGTCGTCGAGTGGCTTGTCGTTGAACCGGTTGTCCAACACAAGCTGCTTGAGGGCCACTGACGTCTTTGGGTTGCGAACGGCCTCGAGAGTCTTTACTTCTGAGACGCCAGACGACTTAAAGAGCGAAATCAGCTCTGCGATTGCGGGATCATTGGGATCGAATTTTGGAGGCATTTGGTGGAGGGAAGTTCGAGGGCGAGGCTGGATGAGTCACCATCCTCTAATTTCAACGCCACCAACCTGAAAAGTTCCTTGCGAATGAAGCAAGAAACCTAGAAATAACCCTCTGGTGTCAGGACACAAGTCACTGCAAGCAGAGGATGCGTTGCCCATGCTCGATGGATGAGGCGGAATCCATGGCCTAGGTGGATCTGGAGGCGTTCACCTGAGCAGGCAGAATAGTAGTGTTTTCGCATGTATCTTAGGTTGTCCGATTGTAATCGCGCTGCAATTCCGCCTATCTCCGTTTTCCTAGAACTACTCGCCCTGTAATTATGTCAAAATATCTACAGGGAAGATCAAGGAAACTCCCTTATCTCTATTACGATCTACAAGAAGACTAGTAATATAGTAGACGGTTAATTAAACTACACATGAAACAGAAAGCGGAATTGCAACTGGCGGAGGCTTGGTTTGCAATCTAGAATGTGACTGAGGCTCGAGTGGCGAGCATTTCCCTCGTCGTGTTGCCTGACAATCGGTCCAACGGGCATGGAAGACGTATGGAGCGCTCCCAGGGTCCCGATTTCCAACAAATAATATTGCACCTCCGTGCCGTACATACTATAAACATTCCAGGAGACCGCTGCCTACCTACCTATCTCCCCAGCCAGTTCCCGGTCCCCGTCGGTGTGTTCATACTAGGCCCTTCTGGTCCCTCTAGTGCCATGGGTCGACCTACCGAACGAGACACGGCAATGTCCCACAACCCACCTCCGCTGGTAGTACCGCCGCCATCGATCCAGCCCTCATCGATACCGCGTCCATGCACCACTCCGCCATGACGCTGGCGAATGCGAATACCGATCCGACGGTAGGGATGTCCGGCTCATGTCCGGCTCCTCAGCCCCCTTGTCATCCCACCTCGATCCCAGATTCCACAGATGCCTTCTTCCAGCATTTCGTTGAATCCACCCACCCATACCTCGTCATCCTCCATCTATAGCCCCTTCCACGGCCACTATAGCATTTGACCCGGGTACCTAGCCTATGGTGCTGGGGAGAAGCAGGCCCACTGCAGCAGAAATCTAGTCGATTCCAGATCTGACCGAGGTTGTTCATAGGGGCGAGTTGTCCGAGGCTGTTATCGACCCATTCCATGCGCTCCCGGAGGACTCGAAGTTCAACACCGAGGATGGCAAAGCCGCCTGATGGTGGATTTCTTAGCCCCTCACGAACCGGATAACGACATCAAGTTCGTCAATGAGTTAGAACACATGATAATAAATACTGTTCCAGATATTGTTGTTGTAGATCTGGGATTCGCTCCAGGCGTCGGTGCTTGTCGACCTTTGCACCGGCGATATCAACTCGGCCACGCAAGCTCAGGATGTCATCTGTTCGCAACAACCGGGTCCCGCATGCTTTGGTACTATCCAGTGTGCGCTTCGATTTTACGCCAATTGCTTCCTCCTAGTACTGAGGAGAGTCGTATAGGATCGCCTCTGCGCCCCCGTTCCTAATCACTTGGTGCCTCATTCCACTTAAACCTCGCGACGAGTCCTCTGTTACAAGGCACTGGCCTTCCTGGTGAAACAGCAATGCTCGATCCCTGACACACACCTCTACCTACACCCGCCCTTGATCACAAAGACGAAGTATCTGATCTTCTACTCTCCACCGACTCTGCACCTCTGCGGACCGATCACGGTCGACTCTATCCTTTTTGCAACTGCCAATCCTGATCCCGAGCCCAGCAACTAACCGGACGATAGCAAGAATGGTGTTGTGTATCAATCCCCTGGCACACTATCTAACTACAACGACTACGCGCGGAATATTGTTGGAGGTCTGGGGAGAAGTGCTTCCTGCACGTGTAGAAATTGAATAGGAAGGTCAGGTTCAAGATTATTATCGACGAGGGGCTCAAGGAGAAGAAGGACCCAGAGAAGTTCAAGTTGGTCGAATGGATGGAGGCCGATCCTGCTGGTATCCTGAATCGCTCGGTGCATCACGGAGGGGCAAGCACCCTCTTTATCCTACGCAGACTAGTACCACTTTATATGTAGACTTCTTGCTGCCTACTATATAGATAGTCCATTCACAATTGCACGATCGTGTCTCCCAAGCGCCCTTAAGTAAATAATACTGAAAGGAAATGTGGAATTGAGAAAGCCCTTAGAGAGGGCCATCAATGATTGCTTTGATAACACCCTTTCCATCCTCGCTTCGGCCATGTCGTGTGACCTCGAAAGCCTTGACAGCGTTATCGAATGCAAACCTGAAATATAATGAAAACCAGTGATATTGCAGCTCAATAAAATGGGACGGACCGGTGTGTCACCAGAGGCTTGAGGTCAATCTTTCCATGGGCAACGAAGGAGATGGCGAGAGGATAATCACCAGGACCATATCTGGCGAGAAATCAGAGGAAGCACCAGTTTCCAAGGAATGAACCCACCGGAATGAACCCTTGACAACTAATTCCTTTGACAACAAGGGATGGAGGGGTACCTGAACGTCCAGAGCTCCTGTGCCCACCTGGACAAAAACACCTCCAGGCTTAATGAGGTAGTACCCAGTCTGTATACAGACCTCGGCACCACTAGCCTCGATGATAACGTCTACACCATCAACACCGGCATCAGCGACTTCCAGCTCCTTCTTGAGCGTCTCGCTGGAGCGCTTCGAGTAGGCCATCCGGCTCTCGCCCTCGTTGATCTTGGGTGGGCAGAAGACGTCCGTGGCGGCATAGGCCTTGGCAAATTCGAGGCGGGACTCCATGATGTCGATCGCGATCACGCGGCGGGCACCACAGGCGCGGGCAACGGCCATGGCAAGCAGACCGATGGGGCCAGCGCCGAAGACGGCGACGACCTGGTTCGGACGGACTTGGGCGAGGGTGTAGACGGAATGGATACCGACTGCGAGGGGCTCGATCATCGCACCGTCTTCGAGCGAAAGGTGGTCGGGGAGCTCATATGCGAGGTCGGCGGGGATGCGGTAGTAGCGGCCGAGAGTACCATCATTAGGTGGAGTTGCAGCGAAACTGATGTTGGGGCAGAGCTGGGGATTCGAGTGAGTGGTGCCTGGCAAGTGGACAATGCAGCTTACCTCGTACTTGCTAGTTTTGCAAGCTTCACAAACTCTGCAAGTCGCACCTGGTTCGATTGCGACACGTGCGCCAGGTTTGAGATGCGTTACGCCCGAACCAACTAGATGTGGACTTGGTTCAACAGGAGGATTTGATTAAAAAGAGCTAAACGCGACCTTGGAAGACGATACCCGCGCTTTCATGACCAAGAACCATAGGTTTTTCGACAACGAAATCACCTTAGGAGAGAAGTATGAGAGGCTGGACCGATTGGATGCAGAGATGTTTCACCGATGCGACCGTGGGCGAGGTAGTGAACCTGTATGGACTGCCTCGTCACAGACACCACGCCCATCAGAGACTACAATTCGACGAACATCAGAACCACAGATGCCTTGGCGAGGTGGGGATCAGCCTGAGAGTACAGATGAGGGCGGATCGCCGACTCACCAGTCTTCTTGACCTCGACGAGGACCTCGTGCTCTCCAACTGGAGAGAGAAGGCGCCTAAATCAGAGTCGAGAACGTCGGCGACGGGGGTGCGACACGGACCATGGGGAATGGCTCTCTCTTCGTATACGACGTCGCCGATGCCTCTGAGAACGAACGATCTGTTGTCCTTGTAAGTACCCATGGCGGCCAACAGGTGTTGTAGGTAGGCAGAAATGAGGGAAGCCAAGGGCCGAGGAGGGGGCCGACGTCCGACGTCCTCGGAGCCACCCCGAACTCAATCACTCTTGGCAGGTCCCGTGACCGTCGAGGCAAACTCCGATAGGCCTGCCCCTATTTCAGCTCGCTCTGTTTGCGTCTATTTGTCTTCATTCTTGACTCTCTTCCTTCCCCTTCCTCTACTAACTTTATTGTTTCCAGCCCTCCTCCCCTCTGCGTCCCTTTCCAGGTCTGCCGTTTTCATTCCTCTCCTTGCCCTCGTCGTCACATCCTCTGATCTCTTCATGCGCTTCCTTAGCCCATCACCATGCCCATCAAAGCTCCCAGCAAATCTGATCTCGTCCCCGACCTCGCTGGCGTCGTCGTCGACAATGGCCGCCTCAAGCTCGAACGAAAGCTCGGCAGCGGCGCATACGGCGTCACCTACTGCGCTCGCAATCTCACTGACAACGGGCCCCCATTCGTCGCCGTCAAGTGTATCCTGCGAGCAGGGTTGACCGTCAAGCAACTCTCCCACCAGCGAAAGGAGGTCAATAATCACCACCGTGTCTCTCATCACCGCAATGTCGTCTCCCTCTATCGCACATTCGAGGAAAGGGGCTTGCTATTCATGGTCATGGAGCTCGCATCGGCGGGTGATATGTTTGTGCGTCCCCTCCCTGCGACCGAGATGGGTGCTCACTCCCTGTTAGGCTGCGATCACGGAGACGTACCTCTACCTCGGTCGTGACAATCTCATCAGACACGTCTTCTTAGGTTTGGTAGATGCGGTAATGCACTGCCATTCCTTGGGAGTCGCACATCGGGACCTGAAGCCAGAGGTGATCCTCGCGCTCGTCACTCCCTATTCTTCGTTAATCGTTCTTTCTTCAGAACATCCTGGTCATGGATGAAGGACTTCGATTGGTAATCGCAGACTTCGGACTCGCGACGACAGAACTGAGCTGCAGCGAGTGGGGATGCGGTTCTTCTTTCTATATGAGCCCAGGTACCACCTGCCCACATTACCTCGCCCATTACTTACTGTCCAATAGAATGCCACGGGTTGGACAAGCATGCCAAGTATTACGCTTCTCAGCCCAACGATATGTGGGCCTTAGGGGTGGGTCACTTTTCTTGCTGCGTTTGCACCATACCCACGCTCCTCAGGTTATCCTCATCAATCTAACGACCGGTCGAAATCCCTGGAAACATGCAACCCCCAAGGACCAGACCTTCAAGGCGTTCATGGAAGACCCCGACTTCCTCCGCTCCATACTACCTCTCTCGCGCTCTGCCAACGACGTGCTCAAGCGTTGCTTCGCTTTGGATCCAAAGCAGCGTATCACCGCTGCCGAGCTCAAACGAGAAGTTCTAGCCGTCGATTGCTTTACTATGAACAAGGCCGAACTCCTCCGCTCTCCTAGCGCAGTAAGAGCCGCAGCCAAAGCAGCATGGGGTGAGATGGAAAAGGCGCGTGCGAAGCGGACGACACCCTTCGTTCCCGTCCCGTTCCCCGACTTCCCTTACGAGTCGGAAACGGAGCTCGTATGCCATTCACGACCACAGCTTATCATCAATGTCCGTCAACCAAGCGATGCCTCGCACGATTCTGCGGCTGGTCCGTCTATGTCCTCCACGCGCGGTATCTTTCAAGGAAACTCCGACTCCCTCACCGTCTTCGACGACAACTCGCGTCGTCCCAGCCTCATCTCTGGTTCTTCTGACGAGTCCGGATCAGGTCTCCACACACCCCATTTCAGCCCTCACAGGAGTCTGGAAGACGTTCCTGGCCTCGATTTGGACAGCGCCGCTTCTGACCCAAAGGCGAACGGCGATATATTTCTTTCTCCTCGTCGCACCAAAGAGAAGTTGCGGGCCACACCTGAGAAAGAACCTAAACCACCTTCCTCGCCGATACTCAGTGTGGGTCGGTTCTTCAAGAGGATGAAGTTGTAGAGTATTACTTTGCGCATTGACACACTTCAGACGGACCTTTGTATCCCTATTCTTCGTTCGATCGCTTTGTTGCACCCTTGTACCTGGCTGGGCCACTCCTACCACAAACTACAGCTGTATCCATAGCATTCGTATCTAACATGACGCTTGCTTTTCCTCCTGGCCGTGTGCATCAAACAATGAAAAGTCTGACCCCGATCGCTTCCCGTCATGAAACTCAACGGAAAATACATAGACAAGGACGGAGCAGTTTGTGCAAGGATACTTACCGGAAGTGACTTGTATCTGAAGTCCCGCTTTGGTGCAGGGATACGTAAATCTCCGACCAGAAGACGATGAAGATATGTGGCACCTGTACAATATCATCCAAGAGGTGCACCGATCGCAGTGCTCGGATATCTGAGCCACACATTACTGATGCGTGTGCTCAATACAGGGCGACGAAGTTCGTGCTGCCGCTATTCGGTCAGAAAGACCAACAGCGCTTCGGATTGACCGACTAACGCTAGTGCCAGTCGCGTACAAACAGTCTCGGCAACAGGATCAACGGATTCACAACGAATAAGAACTAACCTCACACTCGTCGTGACTCGCACGCAATTTTTAGCCGCATCCTCGGCCTCCAATGCTGCTACCGCCGCGAGTCCGTCCGCCCAAGGCCAAGGTGCCATGCTTCAGGTCACGGGGAAGGTCTCCGCAGAGAACTCTTATGTTAAGATGGGCGCGTTTCATACGCTCGACTTGGAGATGAACCGCGATGTCAAGATTATCAAGGAGATGTGGGATGCGATTGCTCTACAGAGGGTTGAGGAGGCTTGTGTCGAGGGAAGGGGTGCAGAGGTTGGGGCGATTGTTTGTGGAGAAGGTGAGCGGCATCTCCCTCCCGCTGGGAATAACTGACAGTCTACTCTCGCACAGGGACAGCAGCACTGTGTCTCCTCTCTGAACATATGACAACCATCGTTCAACGACTAGACATCCCCGTTCCACGTAAAAACGCCGGGAGCTCATTGCACGACAAAGGCTTGGAGCGGTTCTATAACGGGGTCTATACCGCCTTCTTACGACTCATTCCATTCTTGACCCTGCGGGTTATCGTCCTTGCTAGCCCGGGGTTCACGAAGGACGCACTCTACGATTACATCTTCGCGCAGGCCACCAAGGCGAATAACAAGGCGCTGCTGCAGGCCCGCAACAAATTTGTTAGGGTGAATGTTACCAGTCCGCATGTTCACAGTTTGGTCGAGGTTTTGAAAAGCCCAGAGGTGATTGGGTTCACTGAGGTGGCAGAAGAAAGAACTGATTTGCCGAGTAGATTTCGAGTCAATTGAAGGAGACGAAATTCGCCAGAGAGGGAATTATGCTTGACAAGTAGGTGATCAGAGTGTGGCCCGACGATTTGTTCTGACAATTTCCAGGTTCCACAAAATGTTAGGACAGGACGAGATGCGAGCGTGGTACGGACCGGATCACGTCAGAATGGCCGTGGACCGAGGAGCCGTCGGGGCTCTACTTATTTCGGACGACCTCTTCCGGTACGTATTGTATTCCTCTTCCGCATGTCCGGGGGGTGCACCTCCTGACGGAGAGCAACTAGGTCGTCGGACCCCGTTCAACGTCGGAAGTATGTAAACCTCGTTGAGGCCGTCAAGGGGCGAGGGGGCCAGGTGCTTATCTTTTCCAGCATGCATGAGAGCGGACAACGTGAGTGGCTCGCGACCTACAGGTTTTCAGTCTCCCCACTTATCATATATATTCCATGCAGAGTTGAACCAGCTTACTGGTATCGCTGCGATTCTAACTTATCCCCTCGACGTCGATGTCGTCGAAGCCGAGGAGCAAGAGTTGAAGGAGGAAGCCGAGCTTGCGGCGGCCGAAGGAAGCTAGCGAGGGTATTGTACAGGGTCACTGTCGCTCTCCGCTCTCATTCCGCGGACATTCCGTTATCGTTATGGTGAGGTTCGCAGGAATTTACGAAAAACCCCTTGCTGTATTCATAGTTAGTGTAATGATATTGATACATAAATCCCGGAATAATATATAAACAACTACGAGCCTGAAGACGGCGCGTTTCTCCGCCGGGTCGGGGGGAACCATGCACCATGCGGACTGCCACCCAGCCTCCGCATCGCGCGGCCGGAAGACGAAACACCGATGCTCTGCATGTCCCGCGCGGATGCGGGTCTGGCACCCCGCGTCGACAACGACACGGACCAATATTAATCTTGGTTTCGGCCAAACCCGACCGGCCCCAGCCTCCCCCTCATCTCCACTTGATTCCAACCCTTCAGCTTGTTTGAAATGCCCACCATTGCCGCACCACGCGGCGACGACTTGGACGCAGACTATGTGAATGAAGAGTACGACGGGCCGCAGCCGTTACCCGCTCATAACAATGCTGATACAATGCCCGGTTCTAGCCACATCAATGCTTTCGCGTTCGCTCTCGCCGCTGAGGACGACAATTCGGATGCGGAAGGTTCGGGACTGCAGTCCCCCGTGGTCTCCCCCATGTCGCCAAGAACTCGAGTTCGCAAGATCAGCGCCCTCTCGGACTTTGCTCCCATCGCCCAGAAAGTTACGCGGTCAGTACTACCCGCTGCAGGTCAAGAATGCGAAAGCTGACATGTAGTAGACGAAGACGAACCAGAAGAGTGTCTCCACAGAAGGATCTGCTGTTCCACCTCGTTCGATGGCCTTTGCTGGTGCGCCTGTCCTCTTCCATTTAGGCTTGTGTGCGATGAGCTGAAATGAATGGCCCTCTTCTTGTAGTTCTTGCTGCTTATGGTCATCTTTGCCGAGTTTGGCATATACGTATTTATCCGCCAAGTCGTTCGGGGGTTGGAATGGTTTTTTGCTTGTGTGTCGTTCACCTGGCTTGGAATCATCGCCACAACTAATCCAGTGTCCAGGGAGGGGACGAAAAGGGCTACTAAAGTTTAAGCTGCGAGGCGCCCAGTCGTATGCCGAATGGAAGGCGGCGGCTTTGACCTTAGATCAGTATTTAGGCTTCGACGAGTGGAAGAAGGTACGTGGACGGTCTTTAGCCAAGACGATAAGCTATTCAACCAGCCATAGGAGGACGATAGTCCCTTCTTTGACTACCTTCTCGTGAAGAAAGTATGTCCATTTCTAATTCAGGTGCTTCGAGACTTATCATGTGGGCAGGTTCGGCGATCGCTACGTGCGATGCGTGAGAAAAACGACGTGCGAGGTGTGCTCGGGGTGTTGGAGGTATGTGTTCGAGGCAATTTTGCTGGGACCGAGAGTGCCCGCCTTTACAGCGAGGTATGTTGGGATCTTATTCACAATGTGTCACTAGCTAACCGTCTGCAGAGCTTCTGGGGTACCAAAAATGTAATAGAATGTGCGCAGAGTGTTCCGCATCCGATCCAAACGTTTCATCCTAACTGTCCCTTCAGCTTACATTAAGGAGGTCGAAGACGCTCTTGACTATATTCGAAAATCGGATCAGTTATCTCTAGAGGAGAAGAAGCGATTCTTCCGCACCACCAATCGCAACCTCGGCGCTTCGGCACTCTGCCTTTCTGGTGGCGCATCATTCGGTTATTGTAAGAGTCCTCGTCACCCAAGACTACAGCACCTTATCCCAAATGACAGATCACTTTGGAGTCGTTAAGGCTCTGCTGGATTCAAACCTACTTCCACGAGTCATTGCAGGAACCTCCTGTGGCAGTCTCATTGCAGCTTTCGTGTGTACTCGCACTGATGAAGAACTCAAAACGCTGCTCAATCCTTCGCTCGCTAAACGCATAACCGCATGCGAGGAGCCCTTCCGAATCTGGTTTAGGAGGTTCTTACAAACTGGAGCTCGGTTCGACACAGTTGATTGGGCCCGCAAGGCGAGCAATAGCTGGTCATTAGTGTGTCTGCTCTCTCACCTGGGTACTTATAGGTAGCATTCTGGACCCGGGGCTCCCTGACGTTCCGAGAGGCATATGAACTTACTGGCCGTGTTCTCAACGTCTCCGTCATTCCCTTCGATCGTCACTCGCCAACGAAGCTTCTCAATCACTTGACTGCGCCGGACTGCGTTATCTGGTCTGCAGTCATTGCATCTGCAGCAGTACCAGGAATTTTGAACCCTGTTGTCTTGATGCAGAAGACAAGGACAGGAGAAATCATCCCGTGGAATTGGGGAAGCCGGTTCAAGGATGGGAGCTTGCGGTGTGTCGCGATCAAGGTATCACGAAGGAACGAAGCTCACACATCCATGTACAGGGTCGATGTTCCGCTACAGTCACTCAACTTGCTGTTCAACGTCAACCACCCCGTCGTATCCCAAGTGAACCCTCACGTACATATTTTCTTCTTTTCCAGTCGTGGGTCTGCGGGTAAGCCAGTCGCCCATCATAGGGGCAAAGGTTAGCATTCCAGGCGTTTCCCAGCATCCTCGGTGCTGAATTTACCATCGCTGCAGGATGGAGAGGAGGCTTCTTGCTGTCCGCTGCCGAACAATGGCTGAAGCACGAATTAACCAAGAACTTCAGGGTGGGAGTGATTTTGTTTCGTATAGGAAATCGCTTATATCACCCTACAGGTCATTCGAGACTTAGAGCTCATGCCCCAGTTACTTGGCCAGGATTGGAGCTCAGTATTCTTGCAGAGATTCGAAGGAACCGTCACGTAAGGCTCATTCTGGTCTATTGTTAATGCAACTATTGACATCACTCTCGAATTAGTATTATTCCTAGATCCACACACCGGGATTGGTTCCGCATATTGAGTGATCCAGATGAGGCAGAGCTTGAACGGATGATCAGAGTAGGCGAGCAAGTAACATGGCCAAAGCTTCATATGATCGAGAACCGATTTCGAATCGAGCGCAAAATCCTAAGGGGCAGACAGGCTGTTCGACGTGCGGCGAACGCCAAGGCGAACAAACCCACACAGGACACCAACGTGGACAATGTGATCCCACTTTCAGGACGTGGCATGCTCGGCACGGAGCGAGTTGACACTCCGTACTTTGGCGAAATGAGTTCGAGTCCCGGCACGTCAAGTAGAAAGGGCAAGGACGCTGCAACTGGTGGCGTTGCACCCAAAGTACCATTCCCAAAGCTCGAGCAACTCGCTGTGGAGAGCGACGCCGAGGCTGGATTCAAGGCGGGGGATGAACGATTCTTCAAGAAACTCGGTCGGCACAGTCGTGCTGCATCCCATGCGTTGGCGGCGATCATGGGACCTAGTGAGAATGTTGTGCCGTCGGTTGTGGTCCGGCCCCAAGGAGGGTCCTCGAGACCGCCATCTCCGACGAGCGTACGCAAGAGACGATGGGTTGCCAACAGCGGAACTGGCGGAGGAGAGCATTCCGGATCAGGTCGCCCAAGGATGAAGATCCCAGAGGCGTTTGTTCCAAAGTCCTCCGCCGAATCGCTGTATCAGAACCCGCAAGGCCCGCAAGGCCAAGTCACGCCGCCTGCACCCGGAACCCGGTCCCCGTCCCTCTTCCAGCGCCTCCGGTCCGCATCGCTCTCGTCGTTTGTCAGCCCGTTTGGCTCGCGACGAGAGAAGGAGGCGGACAAGGCGTCGGTCGCTGCGTCCTATGTTGGCGACGAGCGTTGGAGCGAGGACTCGTCGAGCGACGAAGAGCCCATCTGGAATTCCGGCCAGGAGCTCAGGCGGGACTCGCTGGTGCTGAGTATGGGCGCCGTCGAGCCTGAGGACGAGGATCGGGACCTTGAGGTCGGAGCGGCTAACGTTCATCTCAACTACGATCTTAGGGAGGACAATACGAGAGCCGAGGTCGTACAGCGTGCTGGTGGGCAATAGGTAGCTCGTTATTTGTGTCATTTATGGAGATGTAGCTTAATGAATAGTCCTGGACTGTACACTGCGGTTCGATACTGAAATTGCCCGAGATATCAACAATTGAGCTATTTGCGCATCCTTTTTCTGAAACGCTCCATGACCTGTGCAATGTGGTAAGCGCGATACCTCCCCTGGAGCGCGACGAGACGCACGATTTCGTCTGTGGCCATTTGGGGTCGGTCGTGTCGTGCCTTTGGCTCCATTGGCGGCTTGCCCATTGCTTCCAGTTTTGCGTTCCGCAGCATTTGGGCCTCGCTTTGGTGCAGCAGGTGTGGGTTGTAAACTGAACGGCGTCGTGAGGGTCGCGTGAAGAAGGAAAAGAAGCCGAGAGCCGCTCGTTAGCAGGCGATTCAAACAATAGATGCTTGGGGCTTACATCGAGTGGCAACGAGATGCGCCTCGTCTGGGCTAATTTTGGTAGCCTGTTGTCGGTCTCGCTCCTCAGCGGCTGCTCGCTTCGCCTTCTCTGTTTCTTCGATGTTCTTCAGTCGTGCACTGTAAAGGGCGTGTGTCTGTAGAAGTAGCATGGTGCTTTGCGTTGAAGAGCTCACTCACTCCATGCCAAGATCGACTTCTGGAATGGCGGTAAGCATGGCCAAACTACTGGTGACGCTTCCCTCCTGTAGCTTGGTGTTTTGAGTCTTGTACTTGTCCTCAAATTTGAGAAGTTCGTCTTTCATGCCCTGGCCTTCGGGCGAGTTGTCGGCATCGTCGGACGCCGTCTGGCGACGAGCTTTCAAATTCTCCTCAATGTAAGCCATCCTGAAAAAGGTACATCTTCAGCTCCGCTTACGGGGCAGTTGTCCGTGAAGTATCAGACGCACATGTGTTTGTCTACGTCGAGCGCATTCGTCTGCTGGGTAAAATTGTTCTTGCGAACTGTACGACGAGCTTTTGCTTCTTCGTTGGCTAGACTTTAGATGGACGAGTAGGTTAGCATTTGGGTTCAGAGCCAGCAAGGAGTTGAGGCATTTACGGATCGATCTCCTCGTCGCGCGCTCCCGGTTGCAGGCCATACTTGACGGGAGTGATTTTGAGGTCTTCGTCGACCTCTTCTTCATTGTCGTCGCCGCGTTTTCGCTTCTTCTTCTTCTCGCCCATGGCCAGCTTGGAGACTTCAATGCCTTGGCGGGCTTTACGGAAATGTCTGAGCGCGAGGGCATCTTCGAGGCTACGTGCTTGTGTACATTAGCTACGAGTTCCAAGGACGAATGATGGAAGGCTCACCTGAGGGCGGGTGACCTTGAGCTGTTCGGAGGGTGCACTGCTGACGGTGGGATGTCGTGTTGGGTGTCATTTTCGACGACGTGTTGCTCGTCGTCGACGTTGTCAACAACCCTGCGTGTTGCTGTCGGTCTGCTTTTTTTCTTGAACATTGTGCTCGAGGGTTGAGAGGAGCGAGGGAGCGTGGACAGGTGTCAGCCGCTGCCTGGAATGGTTATCTAATTGCTTACATGTTTCGCACAATATCATCATCCTCATCAAAATAAACTTCTCTTTACTCTCTACTCGTTACCAACCTTCCCGTCGCGTCGCTGTCGTTCCCATCGACGCCCTCGTCCCACTCCTCCCGCTACTCTCTTGCCTGTCCTTCCTGTCACAACCCACCATCCCATCATGGACCCTTCCGCTGCTTCCGCCCAGGTCCCGCCCGCGCTTCGCACAAAGTCAAAGGCATACCAGACGACAATTGCCGCAGAAGCAGGTCCGTATTCCCCCTCTCCACCTCCCAGTGCCCCAGTCCAGTCGTTTATTGCATAGGCGCTCATGTTGTGCTTGCACGTAGATGATCTAAAATACGAGAGCAAATACAAGGAGCTCCGCAAAAAGGTCAAAATTGTTGAAGAAGTGCGTGTGCATTCTATATGCATCCTTTGGACATATTTTGTACTGACCGCCGTCGCGAAATGCAGGACAATGACCAGCTATTTGCTAAGATTCTCCAAGCGCAGCACAACATCCAGCGTTTGCGACTCGAACGAGCGTGAGTCGTCGTCTCCAACTCCTCTACGATCACACCACTGCCAGACAATGCCCACCTCAAGTCCGGCGGACAGCCCAGCCGGTAGAGGGCGGCCGATCTAGTCCTCTATCCACGCGTACCTCGCTAAGCGTATGCTCCTCTCCACGCTTATGGCGTTTCAATATGTCTGAAACCCTCCTTCGCAATATTCCTGTGCTCAATTCAGTTTCCGTTCCGTTCGTTTTTCGCTTGACAACCCACGGGTGTCAAAGCTACAAAGTTACAATAGACCTTGTGGCAATTTTCCTTCTCTGTCCCTCTGTCCTCTGCCAGTGCAAAGACGCCGGCTTCCCTCCAGGCATGAGACTGACATTATCCACCCAGGATAATCTACGAACGTGTTGCACAACTTGGGCCTCCGCCTGCCCCTCAACCCGCTGCTGCCCCTCCACCGCAGGAACCTCCTGCTGGGCATCAAGGTGGCCAGGGTGGGCATCCTCCCCACGGCCCGCCTGCGAACAGTGGTCCTCAACCCCACCCCTTATCCCAGTCTTTTAGGGCTCCTCAAGAGCAACCTGCTCCAACGCCGCCTCAAACTCATCAACGTTCTCATCGCGCTCATCCCGAAGATCCTCCCTACCCTTACCAGCAAGCTCGACGTCATCCCGAACCTCCTATTGATGACCCCCATTACAACCGATCTCGTTCACCACCTCTCCTGCATCACCGTTTGAGTGAAGGAACACAAAACCAACCGAGCTGGGATGCAAAGCAACCTCCTCCTGGCCCCGATTATCATCCTCCACCTCGCCAACCTGCAGACTACCACCCACGTTCACATTCGCGTGACAGCCATGGGCCACGCTACCCTCACGATACTCAACAAGGACCCCCGCCACAAGATCGTCTACCGCCAATTCGGGTACAAGAACGTCGAATGAGCATTGAACAACCTATACATGGTAAGCCCCCGCCTCCATCGCACGGGCAACACTCTGGGCGTCTATCCCCAGTCGCTCCATCTTTCCCTCAAGCGAACGGACACTCTCAGCACACCGCTCCGCCCGCACACCGCTCCTCGACCCATCAAGGAGGTCCGCCACCTGTGACAAACCCATACCCCGAGCGGACTGGGTCGCATTCGTCGTCGGCTTCCCGCCATGAGTCCCGAGAACGCCATCAACAACTGCGCTGGGAAGAACCAAGGAGGCCACCCGCCGATTCCCCTCAGGTCGAGATAAGCCCAGTGCGGTTTGCGGGTGACAAGATGCGGATGAGGACTGGGTCCTGGGAAGATGGCACGTACGGTCTTTCGGTTGGGGGACCTGTGCCCTCCGCTCCCGGGATGCCGATGATGGAGAGAGAAGGCCTCAACGGACCTGGAGAGGCTGTGGGTTCGACCGCGAGCAGTCCTAAGGTGTACCGACGCGACTCTCTGATGGGAGTTGAGTCATCCGACGGCAATATATCCAGGGGGCAACGAATGCGGTGAGCCGCGCGCATTTCGAGCATCACAAGTGTCGCTCCGAGATCGATTTAACTATTGGCGGGCATTCGCTTGGTCTATATAGTGTGATTGTCATCCGAAATCGAGCACGATTACATTGAACAATTTTGGGCGATGACCTGCTGTTCTGCTCCGTCCTCTCGCCGTTCTTGCCTCGTGTATCCCTTGTTTGAGTTGGCTATGTGTATATTCCCATCTTGTTCAATGAATCAGACGTGTTAGACTTCCCTTTGGTTTCTCCTCCCCTTGCTTCCTCGTCGAAGTGTACAAACATAATTCTCTCAATGCCGCTGTGTCTGTTGTTCTCCTCCACTTCTGTCCCCTTTCTCGGGATAGGCCCTGATATCTCCCTCACGCGCGCAGGCGTGTCCCCCAACACGCGTAGCACCCCAAGAAGGTCCGTCCCGTCGCCCCGTTTGGGGGCTGATGCCACGGAAGCTGACCGTGCCACCCGAAGATAAGACAGCGATGTTCGGACATTGTTCCAGAAGAACGAGATCCGTGTTTTATCGCTTATGATGTGACGTGGCGATGAGGTTTGCGTCGATGCGAAGCGGTGTCATCTCCCTCCGTCAAGGAGCGTAGCATCCTGAGCAAGTTTTTCTGCACTGGCTTGGCGTTCAAGACCTGTGAGAGCTGCTGAGTGCGTGCCTCCTCATTCACCAGCTCCGACCCGAGAGTCCCTGAGTTTTCTGTGCAGGGGCGGATTCAAGGGCGATGTTTGTTCCGTACGGAACAGTCGAACGTGCGGTTAATTTAGCCGCTGGATAATTCCCAAAGCAGTCCACTGACCACAAGCCCGTTTTTGAACCCCCCAGACAGCTTCCACCGCCCTCGTCTCCTCTCTGCTTGCGACACCATGTTTGCGCTGTGCGCCCCATATGGCCTCGTCGAGGGCATCACAAAATACCCAGCTATGGCATCTTCACCCCCAGCGATCAAGGCCCCTCTAGCTCCCATTGCAGCCGTTGCTCGTGGCAAGCGGCAGTTAAAGATTGGAAAATGGCGATAACCGAACTTTTCTGGAGCTCTCTTTTCACCTTTTCGCGGATCTCTGGAGTCGAGCATTCCAACTTCCATATAACCTTTCGGGTAGTATTGAGCGATAGGCTACAGACAAATTCAGCAAGACTCTCAAATGCAGTCCTTAGGTCCTCTGTGGACTCTATGGGTACCATGATGTCGATGATATCTGCAGAGGGTCCATATTCGAAGCGAGGTCTTGTGGGTATCCATGCTATGAAAGCCCATAAAATGAGTCGTCGGACTCGTCGCTGAGGTAGGGACGATACAGTGGGGAATCTAAGGAAGGTATTGAAACTGAGGGCCAATGTGACTAATGGCGTATCCAAGGGGATTTGGGCATAAATTTCTGCTTCCTTGTTGGTATTTCTCAGGTCCAGATTTTGGAGGTTAGGAAAACTCCACGGTCGGAAAATGTTGCGATTTCCATCAAGAAAAGGGTGGGACCCGGGGAAAGACCCACCACCGGTGAACCAGTTGGTGTCCCCTCCAGTGATGCCAAGAGTTCGAATAGAGGAGGCGAACATGCGCAGGACATGTGTGGAGTAAGTGGTGCTTTCTGTGTCCACCTTGAAGGAGATATCTTCTACGTGTTTAAGTGATGCAAGAGCGGCAACTGTTTGATCGCACATGGCATCAGGGTAAGTGATGAGTTTGACTTGGATACGTAGAGTGGTAAGGCGAGGAAGTAGAGCAATGATTTGCGACTGGAGGTAATCTTGGAGTGTTGTCGAATTGACTGCTCCGACAAAGTGATAGACGTTCTGCAGCATGAAATGTAAGGTAGTGCACCAATCCATGATGGATAGGTTTCGGGACAGCCAGAAAAGACCAATAGAAAGACGAGAAGGCTTGACGACTATGGAAATATTGGATAATACCAAGGGCGACGCGATCTCTGCAAAGCGCCTATTGACGCTGGACATAGTTAGATGATGAGGATTCATTGGGGGGCTTGTTACCATCGTAATGACCTGACGGCCTTCATGTCATCATGTGCACGATCTCCAACCAGTATCTCTACTATGTAGACGAGGAGCTCCCATGGAAGTCGCAAAATAGGTGGGGCATCGCCGACTGAGAGCTGCCAGAACGGAGAAGCCATGTCCTCGACTAATCTCTCTTCGTATCGCTTTCGGGCCTGCATTCCGAGTATTTCAGGGGAACCCTGGGGCAGAAGTGGAAAGTGTGGACAAAGGTGACAGCCCGCAGCCCGTCCGGCTTTCTGGACAAGCGCGAGCGAGTTACTATTGGTCAAATCAGCTTCGCTGAACATCAAACTTCAACCCGCCATCATCGACGTGGAGTATGGGGACTTGATTAGAATATCCACGACCTGTTCGCTCTCTACCTGGCTACATCGGGCATACGTTCCATCAAACGAAGTGATCGATACATTCCCTGAAGCGAAGATATGATAACCTCTACTGGGTTGGGGATTGGCTTCAAGCTTCTGGGTGTTCTACCGTGAACCACCCACAAATTCGGGGTACAGCACGTCAACTATCTTCGTATCGATTGTTTCAGAACAGGGCCACGGTGCAAATGATAATGATGAGAGGTCGATTTGCGGCTAATGATTGTCTCATGCACGTGCACAGTGTCGGGCATACCTCTAAGAGGACATATCAGCCCGACAGGGCGGGTTACTTACGAGAGAATATTGTGATTGTTCTGTTCCACTGCCACGGGTGGGTTGGCGACGGAACCATCAGCAGGTGGTTTTCGCATGACTACCACGAAGCAAGAAAGTATCACAAAAGTATCACGGGGGTGGAGGAACACAATCGCATCTGGATCTGCAAAGGCCCGTACGGACCGCTCACGATCATCAACTCCCGCACCTCCCAATCTCAAAGTGGAATAAAGAATCCTTATCTAGTGGATGCCGGTGGCCTCAGGACAAATCAAATGGGAAGGACCTGCTTGTGGCCCGGTCCGTTTGCTGCGCGATGATATTCCGAATACTGCTACAGTGGATAAGATACGGTGCGTGAAGAATAATAGGCAAAACAAGGTAGAAAGGGTTGCATAATAGCGTGCCTTGTGCGAACCAGCCCGCAACGGCGCTTTCGGGGTCTTGCCCCGGCCCAGGACACCCGATTGCTGGTCCGCACCGTGTATGTTTCTGCTGTTCCTCTTCAACTGCCGCATCATCACGGTTCGCATCATATATTGTTGGGACACCGGTTCCTCAATGCGTACCAGACTAGTCTCGGGCTTGGGGGAGAGGTGGCAAAGGGGGTATATTACGAACCGAAACGGGCGAAGAAGCAGTAGAACCCATAGTTTGAACAGGCATAATTTGGTGCGTTTCGAACAGTTTACTTACCTCCAGGGCGTCGAAGCTTCGCTTCTCTTTAGCACTGCCTCTATCTCTGAATTGAACTAGATAAGGACCCACAGTTAAATGTCCCAACCACACGCGATTGGTGTGCGTGTGTGACCACGAACACCAATCGTCGAGATACAACCAGGGTTATAGGTCTGTTTGAAACTCACTGTCCGCAGGCACGGGGAACCCTCGCCGTGTCGCTTTAAACTACAAACTAATAGACCCAAATCGACGTGCCACGAGCTGTGGCGCTGTGCATGTGGTAGTGTCAAGGAAACGAAAAGGACGAAGCATAATGCGGGTCTCGTACATATGACATGCCCGGGGTTGCTTCAGGTGCGGAATACCTGCTCTAATCGATGATCGGTATCGCTGGTGGGTGCGCTGATGATCGTCGAGGGAAGTTGTCACCCAACTAGCTATCAACATCGAGATGAGCTTACTAGCTTAAAAGGTTTGAATTGCCGGCAATCTCTACGAGCGCCACGGCCACATCCTTTTTGCGTCATATGCACGCTCTGCCGGACCCTGGTCCAGTAGTCAGCGGCACATGGTAGAGGGCATTTCTTTGTCAGATCGACGCGGCGAGGCTATTGGGCGTGAATGGGACCCCCAAACGCGAGGTGAGCAGAGTACTGCTATCATTACGATATGAACGTGCGTGCGTATATCGTCCGGAGGTCAAGGTGATAGAGGGATCGATACAGCCATTTCTCATTGTCGGAGAGTTTAGGCCAGACTAAAGCACCTGCATTACGACGTCGCGGTCAACGGAAGATTTGACGAACTTGATTGGCTCCTGGAGCTCAAGTGCGTCCAGGCACGAGGGCGGTGTTTAAGTGATCCTCAGAACTAGGGACCTCGGCCTACTGAGCAGGGTTGCCGCCGCATCTGTGACGTGAAATGTCGGATACCTAGGAGAGTAGTGGCCTCGTGGCCGCTGAGATAAGTGGAAGAGCATTCTTAGGGCTACGTCAATCGTTGATCTGAAATATATAAACAGGATTTCCGACGCCATTCTAGATATCCTCACATCTCCTAAAGCGAGCTACAGGTACAGGTGAATATCCTCTCACCGACAAGTGTGCTAGTACACAGACAAACCGTTTCTACATAGAATCGCGGGTACGCACGCTCCACATAAATGCCACCAGGGCGTATGCTGACCGACTAGCGTAGCTCAAGGTCGAAATGCCTTCCGACCGGGAATCCGATATCCAAGATGAATTCCATCTCTTTCGAAACCCTACCCCGACCGAAATCGTTGCTGCTCGCGCAATCAGCATCCAACTCTATCCCAACTCTATCCTCGGCCGTATCTTCCGCCACTGGCGCGACCTCTGGTTAACCCACCTTGTCCATGGCATCAAACGAGGCACTTATCATTTTGGTCTCGACGCGCCTTTCGTCCTACAGGCCGTGTGCTCTCGTTGGAGGGAGATTGCCAGGGACACCCCTCAGCTCTGGGCGGACCTGTTCATCAGCTGCGGTGTAAGCAATCGGCGTCTGAACCGACGACTCGATATTATCATTCAGAGGGCTCGTAATTACCCCCTCGCCGTCTACATACAAAACATTCATGCTGGGATACTTGGGCAACGCTGGTTCCAAGACATGGTCGGAATCCTCAATCCGACAGTCGATCGCTGGGCTCGTCTGACAATATCGTTTGTTCATCCAAGTGACGTGCACGAGTTGCTGCAAGTTTGGCCATTGAACTGCATTCGCCTTCGGCAAATGACTTTCTATGGCTCTGTCGACGGGACCCCCGCGAACACGCTCCCCTTCTCATTTCCGCCTCCAGACACCCCCATACGTATCATTCATCTGCGTAACATCGTCTGGTGGCAGTCCCGCAATTTCGCTGGCCTTTGCGAAATTGCTATTGGCCCCTCGCATGGGGATCTCCTCACACAGAACGCAATCGTCTCGCTCCTTAGAGCTACTCCGGTCATTCAGCGCCTCAAGCTGCTTGCGTTCGAGCGCGCAGACATACCGCCACCGACGCATTGTCTCCCCGAAGGCTTTCGACTACTTCATCTGCGCAGTCTAGCCGCAAGTCCAGTCGTATTGCGTACTACGTTGGTCGGGTTTGACTCGCCGGACATTCTTCCCGCTTTAGCCAATGTCTCCATACACTTCGACGCTCGAGACGAGGAGGAGACGCTCGAAGATAATGACAATGCCAGGCGGAAAGAGGACCTACGAGGGGTTGGTGTGTTCCTGCAGCGCCATTTCACGACCGCTCTTAAGCTGCGCGGACTCGATGGGGAATATAGTCCAGAAGCGGTCACGAGCTTGGTTTTCGCACCGATGAACAGCTCCAGAATTGGGGTATTGCATTTCGTTGACTGCGTAGGTCACACGACAGGTCTCATTGTGCAGGCACTACACAAAGTACCGTATTCCCCTCCTGTCGTGTCCTCCAATCACTCGTTGAGCCGTAGAATGTCGCAAACGCGTGGTGGACAACCCGGAGGCTACGTGTTCCTCTTCCCTCACCTCATGACGCTTCGTCTGACAAGGTGTGGTGACGTTGATGGAACGGTTATTGCGGGTGCCCTGATGAACGGCCGTCCGCACACCCTCCATCAACTTGAGCTTCGAAATTCCGATATAGATCAAGATCAGTACAATCGGATCCTTGCGCTGCTTGGACAGTAGAATAGATTTCTTGCTCCTTAGACTTAGAGTGCATCTTGAAATGTAGTCGGTTTATTTCATTTGCGCTCCTTTCATCGAAGTTAGCCATGTCCACCACCTTGCTCATACCGGCACCCGCCGATTTCCATGTCCACCTTCGCCAAGGAACCCTCTCTGAACTCGTGACACCTCATGTGCGCAAAGGAGGATTCCGTCTGGCATATGTTATGGTTAGCATTGTCGATCTGTCCTGAGTGTAGCTCGCCCACACGGCCCCAAAGCCGAACCTCAAACCTCCAATAATGACCACGGAACAAGCCTTAGAATACAAAGCTACCCTTGAGAAGATCGACCCACATGTTCAGTACTTGATGACACTGTACCTCTCCCCGGAGTTGACGCCGGTGGAGATACGCAAAGCAAAACGTGCAGGAGTTGTGGGTACGTAAATGGCCTCGAAGTGACATCTGGTATAATCTCTTTCGGTCTTTAGGTGTGAAATCATATCCTCGGGGGGTCACCACAAATTCGGAAAGCGGAATCGAATCCTACACCGCATACTACGAGGTGTTCAAAGCCATGGAAGAAGAAGGAATGGTCCTCAACTTACATGGTGAAGTCCCTTCCGATCCGAGGACAGTAGGTCCAATTTATTCAAAGTGCCCTTTTCTTCTGCGACCCTGAGCCACATACCCCACAGAATACCTGTGTATTGAACGCTGAGCGTCACTTCTTGGAGCATCTGATACAGCTACATGCGGATTTCCCCAAACTTCGCATTGTTCTTGAACACGCGACTACCAAAGAGGCAGTTGCAATCGTTAGGAATCTCGGACCGACTGTCGCGTGCACAATTACTGCTCACCATTTGGATCTAATTGTGGACGATTGGGCTGGACAGGGCTTCCACTTCTGCAAACCAGTGGCCAAGTATCCCGAGGATCGACAGGCCTTACGTGACATTGTACGAGAAGGTAATGCCGTCACAGATCTAATTGAGTACCTGTATCAATTTTGTTTGACATACATCGACAGGCCACCCTCGGTTCTTTTTGGGTTCCGACTCCGCCCCACATCCTCCCCACACCAAAGCGACCTCCACACCTTCCCAGCCATGTGCAGCCGGAGTGTATACATCCCCCATTCTTCTGCCCCTCGTTGCACACTTGCTCGAGTCCTTTGACGCACTTGATCGGCTCCCTGGGTTCGTAAGCGAGTTCGGCCGTCGGTTTTACGGCTTTGAACTCGGGAATGGCGATAAAGAAGTATACTCTGCTCCTGTGAAATTGGTACGCGTTGGCAGCACCGTCAACCAGGAATTATTGCTGGGAGACCAATCTGTCGTTCCTTTTTGGGCGTGTAGAACCCTGAACTGGAGCATCGAAGAATGACATGGTTGGTTCGAATGTATATCGATGCTCGGGCTATTCAAACGGAAAAGAACCATTTGCTTTTTTCACCCTGCCTCAGTCCCCTTTGAAAACGAATATGTCAAAAGTCCACCAAATATCCTATTCTGAGCGTGCACGAGCTCACACAAATCCTGCTGCCAAAGAACTCTTAGAAACGATGGAACGGAAACACTCGAACCTGTGCCTCAGCATCGATGTTACGAAGAAGGCCGATCTTTTGCGCATTGTCGACGTGGTTGGGCCACACATCTGTCTGTTAAAGGTAGGATTTGACGAGGATACCATGCATCACCAGCCACACCAATTTAATAACACAATATTGACTAGACGCACATTGACATTGTAGAGGACTTTGACCATGATCTCATCGTCCAACTCCAAACTTTGAGTGGGAAGCACGACTTTCTCATCTTCGAGGATCGTAAATTCGCCGATATAGGTGTGTTCGTCGGTACGGAAGTTACCCTCAGTATTCGTTAACTCAACGACTTAGGCAATACCGTAACCCTACAATACTCTCGAGGTGTCCACAAAATCTCATCTTGGGCACATCTCACGAACGCGCACGCAGTTCCCGGCCCTGGGATCATTGCCGGCCTCAAATCTGTGGGCCTTCCTCTCGGTCGCGGTCTTCTCCTCTTAGCGGAAATGTCCTCAGCAGGTAATCTTGCAACAGGAGGATATACCTCTGCGGCTCTTGAGATGGCTCGAGCGAACAAAGATTTCGTGGTCGGTTTCATCGCGATGGGCCGGATTGAGGAGAGGTACCCAGCACCCCCTCCGCGGCACTTGACAAAAGCCACAGATAGAGAAGATTTGGTGCTAGAATCCTCCCTGAGTCCCGACCCGGAGGACTGGCTGGTTCTTACGCCAGGAGTCGGGCTGGACGTCGCGGGTGATAACCTTGGCCAACAGTATCGGACACCGCACGAGGTCGTCTTTGAATCAGGGTGCGATGTCATAATCGTCGGTCGCGGGATCTATGGGAAGGGCGACGACATAGAAGCGATAAAGAGACAGGCCCAGAGATATCGCGAGGAGGGTTGGCAGGCTTACATGGCACGCACCAAACGGCAGTGAATACAACTGTATTGGGATGTCAAGTGGATATAGCGGTCATGTGACCTTTACGTCTCTCCGGGGTTTTTGTAGCGCCTGAGAGCCCGATCCTTCGCCTCGAAGTGGTCGACTATAGGTTTCGGGTATCCGAGTTTAGCCATCTCTTTCTCACTGGGGTGCTTGTGTGACTCGTGGATAGCTTTTACAATTTCCGTTATCGCTGTGGTCGATACCGAAACCGGAGGGGACGTACCTTTGCCACGCAGACCCTTCAGTTCTGGAACAAAATGTCGAATATAATCATCGTCCGGATCGGTCTGGAGGTCGTTGGCAACCACGCGGCCACGCTTTAAATTAGAGGATGTCAGCTGACGCAAATAACGGGGTAGGGGGGCTGAATCCACCCTTCGGTTAAGAATTCAAATTACATTTACACTCTGGAGGGCTGGATTGAAGATGCGGAAGTAAGGCTGTGGGTCGACTCCTGTAAAGTGATAACGTTATAAAAAGGAGCTGGACGGAGGGAGCCGATTTACCTGTACTAGCACACCACTGCCACCCACCATTATTGGACGCCAGGTCTGCATCAAGCAAATATTGGTGGAAGTGCTGTAATTGCATCGATCAGGGCAACATTCAACACCTCCAGCGCAAGAACTAGATAGTGGACGGCAGCTGACTTGCTCCCCCAAATGCCAATCGATCATCAGATCTTTGACGAGGAACATGGCTGCGACCACCCGAATGCGATTATGGATCCAGCCTACGAGCACGATATTTTGTTAGCACCCTATTCTGACTCAAAGTTCGGCCTTGATTGCGCCCACCTTGACGCTTAAGCTGCCTCATTGCCTAGCATCTAATTCGTTAGATGGGTTACCGTTGAAATGTTCGGCCACTGACGGCATCAACAATTGGGTAGCCGGTTTTCCCCTCTTTCCATGCTTCGAAAGCAGCCTCATTTGCCTCCCATTCAATGCTTTGAAACTTTTCTTGGAGAGGTCGGCCCATCGAGACACACGGAAACAAGGCTAGGACGTGCGTATAGAAAACCCTCCATCCTATTCGTTCCAATGGTCAGCACATCTAAATCGAGCTCGCATCTGACTTGTGAAAGTTACCAATCTCCTGTACCCGAACGCCAACACCACTATCTCTTCCAATCACTATCTTCTTGCTATTCGTGACCTTCATGGTCTCCCTGACCAGTTCCCTGGCGCTAATCACTCCGGCGGCGAGGTACGGACTGAGCCTGCTGCTAGAGTCCCTATCTCTCTTGGTGGTACTTTCCAAGTCTCGAGCTGGCGTTCTTTCCGATCGCTTCGCCTTCCTTAGCTCCTGAATTCAACGGCGGTACGTCTATCTGTGTCTTTCGCGCTTTGGTATGGATGAACGCGTGGAGCATTTTGCGAGCGGCTTCAGCGCCACGGGAAGAGCTCCGTCATCGCATCACAGTCCTCTGAGCTGAGTTCGAAATTCGGAGCAAAAGCCGGGATTTCATGGTGAGGCGCAAATAACTTGGAGAATTTGAATCACTGCGAGTCCTGGAGGGATTTGCCTCGACTGGAGTTGCTTCTGCTAGAATTTCTGGGTGTGTCGATAAGCTTCTGCAGCGCCCATCCATGGCGAGTGCACCTATAATTGGGAAGTGGGCAAAATGCTTGTGTGCGTGTGTGTTTGTGGAGAGAGAGCCTTGAAGCAGCGCCTCAACATACAAGGACATCTCTGATCAATTATAGAACAACTTCCAAGAGCTTGTTTCCCGGCCAACTAGAAATGGAAACCCCACGGATCTGCGCAGACAAGTGCCAAGGTTGACTTCTCTTTGCCAAATGTCAATCCTTTGTGTGTAGGTAACACCGCCACCCCACTACTCTTATAATTAAGTGTGTGTTTGGAGCAGCGCCCCAACACACAAGGACATCTCTGATCAATTATAGAACCACTTCCAAGAGCTTGTTTCGACCAACTACAAGCTACTCTACACACTCCAAGTCACCACTGCCACACGTCCGCAGGCAGTCACGCTCGGCATAGCATCACCCTCGTATCCCAGACATAGGAGAATCCCATGCCGCATAAAACCATTCGTTCACTCTAGTCCCCTCGATCCTCTCCCCATTCGCACCGCACTTCCTTCAATTCGCACGAAAGTTTCTTGGATCGAAGAGCCTAATTTCGCTCCCTTATACATCCATAACCCATATACATCTACGTATATACATTTTACACAACCCCACGTATCACGTATCACGTATCACGTACCACATACGTATATATCAAGAAGATGCCCGAGCTGGTGAGTAACTGAGCCGTTTCTATGTCTCTGTTTCCAGTTTCAGCCACGGGATTCGTGATTGATGTGGTTGCGTTCGGCAACAGGTCCAACAACAACAGGTCCAACAACAACAGGTCCAACAACAACAGGTCCAACAACAACAACAACAACCAACTGAAGTGAGACCTATGACCGTCTGGCAAGTACCCCTTACGCCAGCACCAGTTCATGTCCCAGGCCAAGTCCCAGATCAGGATGGCCATGGTTATAGTCATGGCCGTGACCATGGTCGTGATGCCGATTACGATTACAACGACAAAAACAACGACGACCTACGGTTTCAGAGCGGTGGCGGCTGCAACTGGGCCAATTTCACTAATACTTGCACATCGATATGTGCTGCGTTCGCTTGTTGTTTATGTTGTTGCTGTAGTAGTGGAGGTGGGGCGGCCTTTTGAAGTAGTACCTTACGTTGTTTCTCGTACGGGAGTTAAAAACAGATTTGCATTAAGAGGGAATCGAACCCCCGGCGGGTCGACTTTGTCAGTCGGATGGCAACGACCCAGGTTACCACTACCCCATTAATGCCTTCTTCTAACAGTTGAGTAAAATATGATCTTGAAGTACTTTGGAAGTAGAGCAGAGAAAGAAAACGCGACGGCGACCTGATTCGCGCCAAGAATATAGACAGAAAGGGAACTCACAGCAAACGCCTTGTTGCGTTTGTAAAGTATTCGGCTCAACCAGGCACTTATCCGCAGGGAAGTGGCAGTAAACGTGCTTTTCCCTTGGGCTGGAGAACTTGGAGATCACGTCGTGCCTCATCGACCTCATATTCTAGTGTCAGACACTAAGGTGTGTCGTAAAAAATGAGTTTGAAAACCGAAACGGACCAGAGTTGGCAAATAGATGTTTTGCGTGCCACTGTTCGAGTAATTACAAGATTTTCTGGGGCAAAATGCGTCTAGGTGAATGAGAAAAAGTAAAAATAGGGACCCCAATATCGTCTAGTTGCTTCTAGATGAGTTCCAGATTGCGCAGTGTGAAGTCAATCCGTCTTGCTCCTCTATTATGAGCCCTGTAGTCCTGGGGACTGAACACAAAGAGCACAATGAAAGGGATATTGTTGGACTTTGCGAATCTGGAAGCGTGAGAGATGGCACGGTTGTCACTGACTCAAGAGACAGAAGATTAAGTAAGGCGAAACCGGTAATGGAGGACGTACTGCGCAAGTCTTCCATCCGCATCCAGTAAACGACACAAGCTCCTGGGTCCACGGTATCTGGTGCCTTGACGCTCTCGAGAGCGTTTTGCAACTGTGCGACCGGGGTTCTTGTTCGCGGCCGTCGCATTGTCTAGAGAGACGATACGACCGTAGATCTTTGGGTTGGTCTTGTTTTCTTTGCCTGACCTCAGTTTCTTTGATAGCGAGACCTCGCCGTCTGAGTCGCTTTGGCGTTTCGTGCTCGGCATCGTTGCGAGGGTACGGGTCTTGCAGTATCCTCGTAATATTCGGGCAGTCTATTATGACTGCTAAAATGACGCGAAATGAACAGGCCGGAGGCGTGACGCTGACCGTCTCGTGTATCACCAACATTGACGCGTCGAAAATGTCTCTATTTAAATTGAACACATCATTCTGACTCTTTATGGTGTGACGGCGGGTCGAGGGCCCTGTTTTGCAAGCTACTTGTCGACACCAAACAAGTCTCTGGCGTGATCAGTGCAGTCATTCCATGATGGGAATCATCCGTGTAACCAAGCTTAAGCGTTGGAGAGTGGAGGGGTAAATAATCTGTGAGGCGGTGAATAGCGACTGCAGTGGACGGGACTGCGTCCCTAGGAAACCCTATGTCCGGGAGGCTGATGTAATTCATAAAAGCAAAGGTGTGCGAGAATGCAAGGCGCGGGAATGTCTAATGCGTAACGTTAGTAATCAACGACCTGACCGAGGGCGTAAGCCATGACGAGCAAACTCTGACCACCACCCCGACCTCCAGTTCAACCTCTCCCTTACAGAACAGCACCCATAGGATGCCTCCCGAACAGCAGGATGATCAACCAGTCCATCTCAAGGACAATACCGTCATCGTCGGTCAGTATTCCATCCTCCAACCGTGCTAACCCACGCTAACCCACACCTGAATCGCCAGTCATGGGAGCATCAGGCGACCTTGCAAAGAAGAAAGTGTGTTTACAATACTATGCGTGCATCAAACTACTTGGCTGAGTCGCTTCCCACAGACATTCCCTGCCCTCTTTGCCCTCTACAAACACGGCTTCTTGCCCAACAATGTCCATATCGTCGGCTACTCTCGCAGTAAGATCGATCCCCAGGATTACACGAAGCGCATCACGTCCTATATAAAAATCAGCGACGAGGAGCAGGATGCGGCCTCCAAGCTCAACGACTTCAAAAACTTTAACACATACGTCGCTGGCGGTTACGAGGACGACGAATCATTCCAGAATCTCAACCACCATCTAGAGGATATCGAGTCTAAGTACCAAGGACCCGAGCGCCATCGTCTCTTCTATTTCGCGCTCCCACCTTCAGTTTTCATTCCTGTAGCCCGACATCTCAAGAAAAACTGCTACTCGCCGAAAGGTATCACACGTGTGATTGTCGAGAAGCCTTTCGGAAAGGATCTCGACTCGTCCCGCGAACTAATACACGCTATCGGTGAACAATTCGCTGAAAATGAAACTTTCCGTATCGACCATTACCTGGGCAAGGAGATGGTTAAGAACTTGCTCGTACTCCGCTTTGCCAACATCGCCTTTTCCAGTGCTTGGGACAAAAACTCAATTAGCAATGTCCAAATCACTTTCAAGGAACCCTTCGGCACTGAGGGTCGCGGCGGATACTTTGATGAATTTGGTATCATTCGTGATATCTTACAGAATCGTGAGCGTACCCTTCTCATTATCCTCTTGACCCCAACACCTAGCCAAGCGAAACTAACACCCTTTACTGCAGACTTGCTTCAAGTACTCAGCATTCTTACAATGGAGCGACCTGTTTCATTCTCAGCTAAGGATATCCGCGACGAGAAGGTCAAAGTGTTGCGCGCCATCCCACCGATCGAACGAAACGACGTCTTGCTCGGTCAATACGTTGCTGCCAATGGTAAACCTGGGTACCTGGATGATGAGACAGTCCCACCGAACTCCGTTTGCCCAACATACGCTGCGACGACTCTATGGATTCACACTCCTCGTTGGGAAGGCGTGCCCTTTATCCTCAAGGCCGGCAAGGGTACGGCTATCACATTTAGTATGGTAACCCAATATTAAATTCGCTCCCCGTAGCCCTCAACGAGGCGAAGGTGGAAATCCGGGTGCAATTCAAAGACGTCACACAGGGTATCTTTAAAGACATCGCCCGCAACGAACTCGTTTTCCGTATCCAGCCATCTGAGGCCATCTATTTGAAGTTTAATGCCAAGACACCTGGCCTATATTCACGGGCGATGCCCACCGAGATGGATCTGACCTACAAGAGGCGGTTCGCGGAGCAGAGGATTCCGGAGGCGTATGAAGCACTGATTTTGGATTGCTTAAAGGGCGACAAGAGCAACTTTGTTCGGAACGACGAGTTGGATGTTGCTTGGAAGGTACGCAATGGCTCGTTTGGCATTGTCCCTCTCCCCGGAGGCCCCGTGTTCTATGGAATTGAGAGCGGGTACCTTCTCCTTTTTGGCTCTGCTTGCTGGCGTTCAGGGTATTCTTTACTAATATACTCTCTGTCTCTTCGCAATCTTTTTGAACCTCTAGATCTTCACACCTATCCTCCACTGGATCGAAGGCAAGCAAGGCCCAAGACCAAAGCCTGTACCATACCCTTACGGTTCCCGCGGGCCGAAGGAGCTCGACCAGTTCATAGCCAACCGCGGCTACAAGCGGGCCAATCAGGGATAGTCCGTAGTTTCCTCTATATCCTCAATCCTGAGGTGTGGTCTATGTGACTGACTGGCGATTTTTCTGGTTTTTCCAACCTCGATTTTTCCGACCGTGAACCAATGACAGCTCTTGGCCTGTCACAAACGTTGCCAACCTCTGAGGAGCTCCCATTGCAGTTGAGGAAGGAAATGTTGGATAGAAAGGCTTAGCGCGGGAATGTGGTGGACGAAATAGTGCTGTACCTTGTGTCTGGCATGATGAAGGGAATGTCTATCGAACGATTCTTTGTGTGCATGAGTCAACATCGAGTTAATTTGGAACGAATATTGCCTTAAATAATTAACGCCGTCGTTCATGGTGGCCAGGTACAGCCGTCTCCGAGAGCGCGTCCTCTCCCAACCCACGCCCGTACTTTTCGACCACGCACGCTACGACCACTAGATCATCTTGATAACGCGTTCTTGCTATGGACGATGGCTTTGGACCAGCAATTCCACTCCTTCCCCGCGCATCTTTCGACACACGGCCCACGTCTCCTTACAAAACAAACCAACGACGTCCCGAAGACGAAGACATAGTCGACGACCCAGAGGACACTGCAACCCTAGTATTAGATCATCCAGTGTCCCCTTCGCCACCCACGTCAGCAGCTCCTAGGATAAGGCGCCGACGAAGACGGCCGCAGGGACTGCGCGAGATACTGCACGC
>Ga0307513_10001062_pt1 | contig 39953 bp, 37 predicted proteins | sample 15_EM_MG_FD_202174 | JGI IMG/M metagenome (GOLD analysis project Ga0307513, IMG submission 202174) | Populus trichocarpa ectomycorrhiza microbial communities from riparian zone in the Pacific Northwest, United States - 15_EM | ecosystem: Host-associated > Plants > Roots > Unclassified | place...
TATCTTAGAGTAACAGCGGTTATTTCATTGATGTACCCCCCTCAAGTCGAGGTTTAGATCCGGTGGTGATCGGACCCACACGCTCCCCGAGCGCCTGTGCCCCCAAGCCCCGATGTAAGCGGGTCGAGCCTTTTCTTCTTACCAAGTTCCGCAAAGTACCCTGCATCACACCGGATGAATTCATGAGTCCAAATGCCTCTCCTCCTCCTCGAAACAAACAGAGTCTTGACTACATCTTGCGTTCTGGCATTGCGGGAGGCGTAGCCGGCTGTGTTGTGCGTCATTCGGCTTCAGCGTCGAGTTTTCCCGATACGTCTGCTGACCGAGATTTTATCCCCTTCCTCTAGGCCAAGACAGTCGTTGCGCCGTTGGACAGGGTCAAGATCCTATTCCAAGCCTCTAATCCGGACTTTCAGAAGTATGCTGGGAGTTGGAGCGGAGCGTTTCGTGCTGGTACCGAGATTTACAAGGATGGTGGAGGTTGGGCACTTTTCCAAGGCCATTCCGCGACTTTGATCAGGGTCTTTCCTTATGCTGCGATAAAATTTATGGCCTATGACCAGGTTCACCATGTGAGTTTGTTTTTGAATGGGTCCCCCTGTCGGTGGGTTGACGGCTCGTGTGATTTGTTGTAGCTCTTGATGCCAACTCGTGCGGATGAGACGAACTTTAGGAGGTTTGCTGCTGGGGCACTCTCCGGTGAGTAACACTACGGTTCTTGTACTAGCGCTTTAAGTTTGCTGAGGGGACTGCGCGTTGTAGGCACGATATCCGTGTTCTTCACTTACCCGCTCGAATTGATCCGGGTCCGTATGGCTTTCCAAACGCGCAACTCAAACCCGTCATCTCCATTCAAGGGAACGCGACCGACGTTTATTCAGGCTATGAGCTATCTTTACCGTGAAGGAACACCAACACCCGCTTCTACACACACTCCTATCCCCCCTTCCTCGACCCCACCACCTCCAGGTGTAGCGGTCACCAAGAGACTGTTTCACCACTTCCCCATCCTCAAATTCTACCGAGGCTTCACTGTTACCGTCGCAGGAATGATACCATACGCCGGAACTTCTTTCCTGGTGTGGGGATTCTTACGCGCTCACTTCCTCCCCCCTCGGGAAGCACCTCGGAAGGCGACAACGCCGATAGCGGATCTAGCGATCGGTGCCATTGCTGGTGCAATCTCACAGACGGTTTCCTACCCATTCGAAATCGTGCGGCGGCGGATGCAGGTCGGAGGACTCACCCGACCTGACCGGTGGTTGGGCTGGTCGGAAACGACTCGAGACATCTGGCGCGCGAATGGGTGGAGAGGGTTCTATGTCGGGTTGGGCATCGGGTACTTAAAGGTTGTACCGATGACCGCCGTCAGCTTCGCGGTTTGGCAGGCGGGAAAGCATATTCTCGGAGTTTGAGCTGTTTCATCCCACTCCGACTCGCGTGTTTAGGCGGTGTTTATCATAAATTATGTAGATAGATGGTCCCTGGCTCCCCTGCACGGCATGGACGCACGCACGTAATCCATACGCATACAAAGGGGCAAATATGCCTCTCTTACATGAGATGAAACGAAGTCAAATCCCATACGAGTTCCCTGTTGGAATAGGCTCTGGGTTGCCGCCGGAGAAGAGCCAGGAGAGTATCTTCCATAGCAGCCAGACAAATAGAATTGAGCCCACGGAGTAGACGAGTATCCTGTACTGTTTCGGCGTTCCAGGGCCTGCCGAAACCGTAAGCACAATGGGCGGGCGGAACTGGGGGTGACGGGTACCTAAGCCAAACGTTTGATTCGCTCGTCGTGCGGAATCAGAGAGGGAGGTAGTGAACGAGGAGAATGCATTGCTCTGGCCGCCGGAGACACATGTGTGAAACGTTGATCCGGTGAACCCGCGAAGAGTGATAAACGCACCGATTCATCTAGCAACAGGTTCTGGGACTCGACGTCCGTATGGATGTCTGTCGTAACCTAACCGAGGGTAAGCGACCAGACCGAGCTGCGGAGTGTGGGTTTGAGACGAACGCCACGTAGGGTCCTGATCTTTGAGTGGAGATCGTCTAGTCGTTGGTCGTTTTGGGCTTCGTAAGTGTCCTCGACGTTTCTGTCTCTTGAGGATGAGGGCGGCATTTGAGGAGAGAGGTGATCGTGCGAAGTTTACTGTGTCCGGGCTTGTCCCACATCCACGACCACTGCAGTTTGCTTCCGCCCCGCCGGCTCTCGACTGGCTGTTGTCTAGTACCCGGACGAAAAGCGTGTTGGCTGATCTCTTTGGGCTGATTGTTACTCCTTCCTGCCCTTCGGCTACGGGTTGGCCGCGGTTGGCGACAACCGAAACAATAGCTGACGGAGGGGAAACTGCCCCTTTCCACCTCTACTTCACCGTTATCAAACTGATCATCCGAGCCCGCTCGCCTTTTTGTCTTCCCTTGGGCACACTTCATCTTGCTTCGTATTTGCAAATCTTACCCCCCGTCAAGACAATACCCAGGTTTTACCCACGCTTGCGTCAAACCCGAGGGAGGGTTTAGCTCGAGCTCCGCATTGGCTCCCTTTTGTTTTCCGTCTAGGTTTTTCTCGCGGAGCATCATCCATCAACGCACCGATCCGTCTCATTTGTCTAACTGACTGTCCCTCGTCTTGGTTATTGGTCTATTGCGCGCTTGGATTACTATAAAACCTCTCTGGGCTTTGGTACCTCAGTTACTTTCCCACTTGCACTCTACCCACTTGCACTATGTCTCTCGCCGACCTTGCTCCTGAACTCACCGACTCTGTCATCGACTTCCTACACGATGACCCTACCTCCCTCAAGGCCCTCTCCACTACTTGCCGTCGTTTTTTACCCGCCTGCAGATACCACCTCTTCAGTGAACTCGCGCTCGAGTCGCAAAACCTTCGCGGAAAGAATTTCCCGACCACTCTCGCGCCCCTCGTAAAACGCGTCCGATTTTCTCCCGGATCTCCGACTACTGGGGGCTTTACGACCCTTCCCTTCGCCTTTGGTTCATTCACAATTCCTCCCCCTCCCCTTACTGGCCCGCAACTGCGCGAAAGTATTAACAACGTTCAATCACCGCATGTCGAGTTCAATGGAGTCAATACATCCATCGATCACCCCCTCTTCACTGCCGTCGCAACCTCAGACATGAAACAAAGCGCCACATCCCTATCACTCAATAGCTGTTGCGTTGATTCGGAAGATCTTGTTACCCTGTGCTACGCACTCCCACACGTGGAGTCATTGCACCTTTCCGCTCTCACCTTCGACAAATCCAGGGCGATAATCCGCAAGGTCGAACGCGCCGCCCCAGTTCCGATGGGTTTCTTTGTGCCCTCCGTTACCTCGACTTCCGATTGGTCCTCGTTCTCCGAGTCCATGACCTCCACAGTCAAGGCACACAGATTACACCTGAAAGAGATTGTGATCGAGGGCACCAAGTGGACGAATGAGCTATGTGAAAGCTTGATCGGGGTGGTCGAGCGCATCGACGAATCAACCAAGTTGACCCTGCGCGCTCAGTTGCCTGTGGTACCGTCGCAGCCGTTTGAAAACCCTGCCGGTCAAGACTCGATTTGGGAACAGCTGGAGCTTTTCACGAGGTTCCTAGAGATCTGTGGCGCGAAGATTGATCGACTAGACGTGTGTCTTGTAAGTCCGCTCCGGGTCTAAACTTGTTTGAGCGGGAATTAACCTTTCTGACGCCAGGGAAATTATGCGGTCTCTGATCAGCCTCCGAATAAGCTGCAACCCGTCCAAGTCGAAAGCGAGAACCGTGCCAACGATGAAGCCACCATCCAGGTATGTTATTGTGTGACCTTCTCTCCAAAGGGTTGGACTCAATTTTCATTGATGCGTTTCTGTTGTCAGAATGTTGACATTGACGTTGGTCTTGTGGTGGACACGAGCCTCGGTTCTGTCCTGGAACATTGTCCCAGACTCGAAGCTCTTAGGCTTTCTGGTTCACTCTGCTCGGCTCACATCATGAAACAAGTCATCCAAGGCATGAAGCCCGCACTCGCGCACCCGTCCTCCCTCCGCGTCTTGGGTCTTGGACCAGTAGGAGCGGGAATATTGTGGTACGACATCGCACACATTCTAGGCTTCGCCGGCGTCGGCGCTGGCTTGGAGAGGGTCATGATCGCAGAGGGTGATTTAAGGGTGATACCTACAGACGCCCGATGTGTGGCTCTCGAGAAATTCGCAGAGTTGAGGAATAAGGGTGTCGATGTCGTTTTCGCTGAGCACCACAGAGTTGGAGACCTTTGAACACCATCACCTTCTTACCCCTAACGTTGCTTTCGTTTTCGCTCTTTTCGTCTTCGTTTGTCCATATTTCTGGCTTTTCAACTTCGCCTTTTGTCCTCGATACATTATCCCTTATGACCGTCATCATATGACCCACGGACTTTCACATGTGCTTCCCATCGACCCCACTATAATTTGTTCACTATCACGTACTTGTAACAATAGTTGTTCCAGTTCCTCCATGCACATATATCCACGTTCATGCACTCCACCTGGAACCAAACCTTCATCGATTCATCATGACGCAAGGACGGTTAACAAATCGGTTCAAGGGAAACAATAACATTTTAAAGGATACGACAAGTCATAAAAAACATGCAAGGACCCGCCGGGGCTTCAAAGTTCGGACCGAATAAAGCAGAGCGCGCTCGATGCTTCTATTTGTTTTTTGGTCACTATCCCAGAATGAGAGATCTAAACACTCCCTCGATCCACCTTGCCGGGTTCATCACAGGCGCATGAGCAGTTGCTTCAAACCGGACATCCAAAGACCAATGTCGTCGGTTTGGGATCCCTTTGTGAGCAGCTCCATGTGCAACGTGGCAGCAACTTCGCGGTCATGAGCTTGCATTGCTACAAGGGAAATGATATATTAGGATCACAATTTAAACAGCGTCACAACCAGGGTGACTTGCCTCGAGCAATGTTAATGAGAGCATCCGTAACGTTTTGAGAGAGCGTTTCGCAGTTCAATGCATCGAACAGTAGGCTCAACCTCTTCTCAACATCATCGACCAAGCGCCTCTGTTGTGGCTAGATTATAAACAAACACATTCAATACGTGGACCACACATTCAGTGACAATATAACAACTTACGGGCGTTGTCTGTCTCAAATGGTTCAGGTGCTCACTGATGATCTCGTATACGGGTCGTAAGTATTCGGGGATGTGGCTTCGGTCTCCAGGTGCTACGATTGAAGTTAGTTTCGAGTGAGAGAGGCTACGTCACCAGATACTCACGATATTTGGGAGGAGGGGGTCCCTTCTGTACCCTGGGTTGGGGTGGGGGATTGTTTCCACCAGGAGGACCAGATCTTGGTGGTCCCTGAGGAGGTGGCTGCAAGGGTTGAGGAGGACCTGTCTGGTGGGGTGGGGGACCGGACCTATTCGGTGGTGGCGGAAGATGGGCGGGTGGCCCTTGCTGGGTAGGTGGCGGTCCATATGGTCCGGGGGGAGGGGTTCCACGACTGTAAGGACCAGGCGGAGGTGGGCCAGGAGGTGGGGGCGTGGGTCCGAGGTGCTGGCGTGGAGCCACCTGGGGAGAAGCATATTGGCTCGAAGATTGACGGATAACCGGTCCCTGTGGTGGGGATGTAATCCGCTGAGGTGGTGGCAAACCATGAGACACAGGAGGAGGGCCGTATGGTCCAGGTCCCGGCTGAGGCGGCGATTGCATCCGGTTTTGCGGTGGAGGAGGGGGGCGAGCATTCACACTTCCTGGACGAGGCGGAGGGGGGAGCGATGGACCCTGACCCTGACTGATGTACGGCGATGGGCCAGGTGTAGGACCAGGGGATCCCACGGAGCTCGGGAAAGGCGCAATGATCGGAGCTGGTTTATTGATGTTCCTACTCGAAGGACGCTTATCTTGGACTACCGGAGCGTCATTCCAGCCACCGATGTCCTTACGCTTTGGTGGAGGTGGCAAGGGAGCATCGTTAGTACCACCACTGAATTGTCCCCTAAGCGGTGGCGGCAGTGGCGCATTGGTAACGTGTGGAGTCGACCCGTGACTGAAGCTAGCCTGCGTTTGCTGGATGGGAGCGTACTGTTGTTGAGTTGGCTGATAATGAGGCACGGTAGGCTGGTATGGTAGTGGAGGAGGTCTTGAGTTGGTCTGACTGATTCCGCTGGGGTTGGCGTAAGCATCATACATATTGGGGGGCTGTGGGTGAATTGGAGGTTGGACGGGTTGGATTGGCTGAGGAGGTTGTACGGGCTGAGTATGCTGAGGGTAGGAGTAACCTTGTGAAGTCGTGGTCTTTGCCGGTCCGTAAGACGTGGAAGTAACAGCGGGTGTAGGAGCGGGTTTGGAAGCAGGAGCAATTCCGGAGGCAATAGTGAGTCTCTCTCTACCAAGCTTGTAGTCCACAGTAGAATCCGGAACGCCATGGTAATCCACGGGAGTAAGTTTCAAGAAACTAACCGCCTCCTTCACCAGACCCTGGGAGGCAAGGAGGTCCGCATACTCGAAGTAACGATCGTACAAGGCCGAAAGCTTGTACGATTTCGCCACCGAGTCCGCTCCAGCAGCAGTTCTGAGATCTTCATCCACGTATCCCACAGCGGTGCGGAATATTGTGACCTTCTCGATGAAGTTCTGGAGTGCGCTTGCATGAGCCGCGTATCTGGACCCGTCCCACCCCTCGCCATCAGTGAGGTGTCTCTCATCCCCCGCCAACTCTTCAACCCAGATGTTGACCAGTCTCTCCAATTTTCCCGCAGCCAGGTAGGTAAGCGTGGCGTTCTTCCTGAGTCCGAGTGCTCGGGCAGAAGCATCGCCGACGTCTGAGGCTTTCAGCAGGTGAGACTGGAACTCCAGGCGTTGTCCAAGTTGTTCCGTAAGGCTGGCGAACTCGTCGGGGGCAGCAAAGGAGCACAGAACAACGAATATCTCTTGCCACTCTTGGAGGTCAGCATTTTGGACGATGTCGCTCAGGTCGTTGGTGACGATTGATTGGAACAGTCGGAGATACGGTAGCGTAGTTGTACGACGTTCGAAGTAGGCCTTTTGTGTCTTCTGCAGAAGTTCTGGACCGCCTTTCACACCGAGCAAGATGGCGTCCGCATAACGTTCCGTGGAGAGGCAAAGGGATACAGCAGATTCGAAGTCGCCGAGAACCAATGCTTTGGTAACTAACCGGTCAGTCTCGGACTCGTCATTTGGATAGATACGGAAAGTGTTGTTCTTGAGGGATTCCGATGCCACGGAAGAAGGGCGGGACCCGACGGTCGCAGCAACAGAGGAATCGATTCCATAGTTGGTGTGGGGAACCTGGATGTGCGGCTCATTGGAGAGGTTCGTTAAGCCCATGGTGGTGAAAAAATCTGCGCCAGCATCGGTCTGGGGAGTTCCAATGTTATCCTCTCCAAACAAACTAGGGGCAGTGGTGGTAGATTCGCTATCAACCAACCTCATCGCGCTTGTGGCATCAGACGCAACGCTGGCGCTGACCTCTGATGGGGGGCCTTCCACTCCACTTCCGGCAGCGTCAAGGGTATCATCGTCTTCGACTTCGCCACCTTCCTCCTCGCTGTCCGACTCTCGATTAGGTTCCACAAAGGAGACGACGGGCTCGTGTAGTTTGATGTCACTGAGGTCTTCCTCCCGAGGGATCTTCGAAGCTTCTGTCTGCTTCTTGAGGTTGGCAACAGCCTGTGCGACGCGAGTGGCGATCTCTGTCTTGGAGAAACCCAGGAGGGTGACGAGTTCATCCCGGGAGTTGGCCTGGAATAAACTCAGCAGCGCCTTCCAGCTAGCATTAACTTCCCCTCCGCGAGATTCGATTTCTTCGACCTTCCTCTCGGCAAAGGTATGTAATGATCCGTCGTCGATGGCAGAGTGAAGTTTGTTGGCGCGTTCGACAACCGCCAACTCCGATACCACCTTCCTGACGTGCACGATGCTGCTCTGGTTCTTGCCCTGAGCGGAAGGGAGGTTGGAAATCGTGGCAAGCTTCCCGCCATAACCAAAACAGCTCGAAGTAGGTCGGCGGAGCCACTTGGGGGGTTGCTTGAGTGACAAAGTGGCGCGTCCGTTACGGGAGAACCCCGGGGCATTGAAAATATCTGCTCCTTCGGGTTGTGGGACGGCAGATGACTCTTCCGCGGGCTCATTTGTCGTATGGGCAGAATGAATACCAATAGTTCCGTCAAAGAATGCAGCAGCGAATAAGTCCGGGTTTCGAGGACACCAGTCAACTTGGAAAGCCCAGTTATCTGCAGAAGGAAGCTAAGAGGATATTAGCGACCATTCCCTCTTGCTATAAACTACGTGCATACCTCCCCAATGATCTCTGAGGTCTGAGGATTCCAACCTAGCACCCTATTATCTTTTCCGCAAGAAAGTAGTAAATCGGGGTCTTGTTTGCACCAGGACAAGGAGAGAACACCCTTCTCATGACCGGTCAAGATTCTTTCTGGAGCGCGGGCGTTTCGTAAATCCCAAACCATGATTATCGGAGATGTGTCGTCTTCGGAAGAAGTAACCAGCCTGGTGGCCTATGCAAAAAAACGAAGTTGAGTGACCGGTCGATGCGAGGAAAAAGTCGACACGGACGTTATCAGGATGCCAGGCGACATCGCTCATACCCCTCCTCCCGCCGACAGCCATTCCACCGGTTGGGTAGCCTTGGGGTCCACCAAGCGTTCCAGTACCTCCTCCGTACACAAGACCAGCGACCTCTCGTTTGCCTCGCAAATCCCACACGACGGTATATCCAGTGCTGCTCGAAGCGGCGAGAACGTATTGTACATGATTGTTCCAGGCAACCGATGTAATTTCGTCGAGTTTTGGGCTACGGTTTCCGGGAGAGTAGGGCTTGGTAGGATCTTTGAGATCCCATATGTAAATCTGGAGGGACACGATTCAGCCTTGCAAATGTATGCGGTGGGTGCATCGTCGAACCTCGCCATTGACAGCACCGGACGCAAACAAATGCGACTGTATAGGGTTGAAGTCGAGACCGCGGACAGGGCCTGTGTGAGTCTTGTTTCGGAGTATCAGCGATTCGGTGGGTCTAGTTTTTTGTTAGATCTTGTCCATCTCCTCTGGAGCAGATTTTTAGGCTCACTCTGCGTTCGCCACAACCTTGGAAGGATCCCAAATGTCCAAATCCCCGTTTTCCATACCGGCTACCAGGATTCCCTGCGGTCGTGTTGTGTCAGGTAGCCCCCATGCTAAACGGTTAAACCTGCGTGTCGCGTAAGTGTTGGCTCTAACGACAATCAACGTCAAAAGACGGCACCTGGAGGATGTTGTGACGGTTGCTTTTGGGGGTGGATTTTCAGTCCTCCCGAGGTCGTATTCGTCTCTGTCGATGAAGTTCGGGGCCCAGATTTCGAGTTGACTGTCATTACTGAAAGAGGCATCGAGCGCACCGGCGACCGTACCCGTCGCCAGCAACGGAAGCGAAGCGTATGGGGACCAGGCGAACGTAGACGTCCTGTGGATTTCTTTGAGCTTCATGGCCGCTCGTGAGACTGAAGGAGATTGAGGAGATCAAAAAGTTCAAGGAGACGTGTCAATTCCCGAAGATCAAACACGTCACCGCCGGGGTTGTATCCAGCCTCCCGTGATAACAGCTACAAAGAATATAAATACAGTACATCTGATGTCCATGCTTCAAGTGAGCAGTCGGAAGTCTATAGAATACAAGGGAACGGTATACAGTACGAGGTGTCTACACGGATGGCAGCTGAGGTGTCCATCTCCGCGGGGCTGTTGGTCTATCAGACATTTGTCTGGGTCCCAGTGGTATCCGGGATAAACGTCTCATGGACGAAACCCTGGAAGAGACACCCGATCTCACCGACATGTCGTCCCTACCCATGGACTCCGGATAGAGATGCCTATTGAGGATTGAGCGTGCATCAATTGCCGATGACACCGGCTGCGGAACCGAGACCTGACCCTCGTTCGGTGATGCCGTTTCAAGACTTCTGACAGGGTTTTGTTCCCAGAGCTTCACGGATGAGAAGGGTCGACCGGATATTGAACGGTTACTGACGATCGATAATACGTTGTCCCTGGGTACTGGGGTGAAGTCCGGTGGTGCAGGGAAGGACAGTATGGATGGGGTTGACATAGATGATCTGGCCTGTGAAACAGCGCGAGCGCGTCTCTCGTCGGGGTTTGAGAATGAGCTTGGCGGGTCTAGGTAGCCGAGAACCGGTGACTGGTACGACGGTGAAGGTTTGGTGCAATCGTTCGTGGAGAGTGCTGGAGTTGCACCCTCCAGACCGGCGAGCGCCTCCAAAGCCTCATTTGGTGATGGTTGGAGTGGGCTTGGCCTTGGAGAATCGTGGGAGAGAACGCCAGCACCCCGTCCTTCATAGGAGAGGGGCCGATCGCCCATAGGTAGAAAATTGCGGTCACCCAAGAAAGATAGCGTATGAGTTGGGATTTTCAACGGTAAAACGGAATCGAGATACGAATGGCTCGTTCTTGGATGTTCCTGGACATCTGAAGTCCCCGACTGTGTTATCTTCACGCCCTCCGCCTGGGCCGCTGATTTTAGTTTCGCCCTGGCCAATTCACGTCTCGCTCGAGCCCGTCGGGAGGAAGAACGACTTCGATGAAGGAGGGGCGATTGTTGGTCAGGCGTCGACAAGGGGGGACTCGGGAGGTCATATCTAAGTTGTGTTTCCGAGGATGGTGTGGTGGGTGCTGTGATACTTGCGGCCCTGCCGCGGGATCTTGGCGGGTACAAGAGGAGGGAAGATCGCCTTGACGATGGGAGTGACTTCATGCCTTCAACTGTCAGGAAATTCGGCAGGGCGGGCATCGGAGAGGGGTCTGAATCGCGGCGTTCATGTTCGACAAACGAAGGGAGAGTAATGATAGACACATCCTCTGACAGGTTTGACTTGCGATCCAAGGTTTTGCCAGAATGGGCCGCCTCCCTCTCCGGGGGTGTTAGGAGATTTTTAGGCGAAGGACAAGAGTGCAAAACTCCAGATGCCCCCAATGCAGGGGCGCGATCGTTGGGAACGACAGAAGGGGTCGTGGACGCCCGAATATATATCACGGAGTTTGAAGTCGGTATCTCAGGACATTGTGGTTCATAGATTTGGAGATTTGGAGGTGGTGTAAAGGTGGGAAGGGGTATTTGAGGCGGGATCCGGCCATCCTGAACGGAGGGCCCCAATTGGTATACCATGTCCCGCGGAGTTTCAGGGTACGCATCCAATTGTGCTTGCAGACGTGGAGAGCTGCGATCATGGGCTGTAAGGGGTTTATGATGAGGGGCCCAGTTATGAATCCAGCAAGACCCTGAGAATACGGACCTGGCGCTGAGTGGCTTCTCCATGATCTTGTATAACACACGATAGTGCTGCAGACAGAACAATCACTTTGTCTGCAGTAGTGTATGTGAAGGGCAAGCCCCACCCCCAATACACATAGGAAGGTCAAGATCCCAATCGCGACAAGTCCGCCTGTCATTGCGGGGGTGAGAAGGGGTGTTGTGCTTGGCAACGTTGAGCGGCGTGCGAATATTAGGGTCGTTAACGGTCGCAAAGGAGTGAAGGGTATCGGCGTCAGTGATGGAGGAACTGGGTTCCCGAGATGAAAACACTTTGGGGGCATCCTGGGGAAGGCTTCAGGCAATGGACGGAGGGGAGAGGTGCGCTGAAACCATGAAGCCCTAACGGTGGGGTCAATACAACCCCGAGGTCGAGCGTTCCGATTATTATATCTGAACCTTTTGCATTGCATCTGTCGAGTAACCGGAAGTGAAAGGGTGCCAAGATCAACGGTCAGGGTACACGGAACAGATGTATGTCACGGACGCACCCCGACCGAAACCGATGCGTAAGTCCGCTGGGGACCAGGACTGATGCAGACATACCATAAAGTGAAAAGTAGAAAGTTGGAGGGACATAGGACTCGAGAGAGCCAGCTAGGTGCCAGGCTACGGTGGGAGTTCACGTTCAGCGTTCAGGGTCGCGCCAGCTCAGGTTGGGAACCTCGAAAATCAGTGTGATGAAACTGGTGGGAGACCTGCGACGGTTTCAGGTCGGAACGGCGGAAGATCAGTGGCCGGTCTGTAGGTGGCGGTGCACGGCGAGGCGGTGGGATTGGCAGCAATCCGGCCAATTACGTGACTCGTCATGTGACGCGGAGGTTGCAGGCTCGTGATCAGAACGCGCCATCCGAGCCGAGCTGGGGTTCTGAAAGCCGGCGATCATTCCGTCCATGAGGGAGGGAAGCCAGAACCCAAGAAGCCCAGCCAACATATGGTTTGCCACACGGTTCTCAGTCAGCCCCCACTCCCCCTATCTGCCCTTCACAGTCGTACGCATGGGCCTCCTCTCCGCACCACGAGTCTCCGGTTTCTTCTCGGACCTCCGAGCAGGTTACGTGACGGCTTCCCGATGTCCTGCTCTCATATAAAGTCGGGGGCGACCTGTGCCTCCTGACAACGGACGCTTTTCGGCGATCTAAAATGCTCCTCTCCTCCTTGGCAATCCTCGTCGCGGCACTCCCTGTCGCAGTGTTGGGCGGGGAGTTTCCAGTCCACAACGGCGTCATCGGCGGGGCACCTATCAATGTAACCGTGGACCAAGAGCTCTCAGAGATCGCCCTAGACGTTGTCGCCCAGGCGGGTGCTCTCAGATACGTCGAGAACAGTGGCGTTTGCGGTAGGCCCCCCCCCAGTTTTTACCAACCTGTGTGCTCACCACACGGCAGAAACCACCCCCGGCGTATACACAGCTTCGGGCTATGGGGACCTCACTTCCACACAGCACATGTGGTTCTGGTTCTTTGCTGCCCGAAACAACCCTGACACCGCACCGCTGACAATCTGGCTAAATGGCGGGGTGAGTCGCTTTGCCTATCTAAACCTAGCTTTGGAGTTCTCAATGTCCCTAAGCCCGGAAGTTCTTCTATGATCGGCCTGTTCCAAGAGCACGGCCCCTGTCTGATCACCAATGACAGCAGCACAGTCAGGCTGAATACTCAATCGTGGAACGAAAATTCCAATATGTATGTGCTTCACCCTGGGTGTCCAATTCATCCATCTAACCCATCACGGCTCCAAGTTTGTATATCGATCAGCCCGTTGGCGTCGGCTTCTCCTACGGCGATACTACTACCAAGTCGACCGCAGAAGCCGCACAAGGCGTGTGGAAAGTGAGTTAAATTTGGCCACTTGATGGGCGCAGATTGATCCTCCCTGATCAATATTCAGTTCCTCCAAATCTTCTTCTCGGACGCGAAATTCAGCAAATATAAGACTCGGGAGTTTGCTCTCTGGACCGAGTCATACGGTGGCCATTACGGCCCTGTGATGGCCTCGTAAGCGTACTCCTTGTCATGGGGTTCTGTTGATTATTCAAAGTCTGGCTATATCCCAGATACTTCCTCGATCAAAACGCCGCCATCGCTGCGGGAACGCTGTCCGGTATTCCCATCAACTTGAAGGTTCTGGGTATCGGAAACGGCCTCACCGTATGGTCCATCATGATCGGGTTGATGACCACTGTTGTGCTCACCTCATCTTGATCTAGGACCCCATTACTCAATACCCCGGATACATCTCATATGCGAAAACGAACCCCTATTACCCACTGGTACGGGACTCGATAATCAACTCGGCCAACACGTCATACTATTCATCCGGCGGATGCAGAGACCAGGTCCGGGTGGTTCCTTTTCTTCCTCGAACTTTGTTAACTTGAATCCAGATTCTCCAATGTGCCAATACCGGGGCCAACTCTGATTGCAGTCGGGCTCAGTCCACCTGTAACAACGTGGTCCTTTCTCCCCTTTCCGGCGACTGGGATGTCTATTACGTCCTTTCCCCTGACCCCTCGCCTTACCCCGCCGACTTCACTACCTGGTTGAACGGCCAAAGGACAAAAATCGGCGCTGAGAAGACGTGGTCTGCTTCCAGCTCTGCTATCTATAGCAACTTTTTCAACACAGGTTCGTTTGTTCACCGCGTACGCCGCATCTCACATGCTAACGCTTCCCGCGGTGATAGGAGACTGGATGAGGACCAGCAGACCGCACCTTGAAAAGGTCATCAACGCTGGAATCCGCACTGCCGTCTACGATGGGGATGCAGACTACATCTGCAACTACCAGGGTGTCGAGAACATGGTCAACGCTCTGCAGCACAAGTACAGTTCACAGTATGCTTCTACCCCCTGGACCTCGTGGAAGGTCGATGGGGTTACGGCTGGACAATTCAAGAACGCCGGATCCTTCTCCTACGTCCGAGTCTACCGGTTCGTACCCCACAAGGAGACTTTCCAATTTAAACTCACCTCATTGCTTCCAGAGCTGGCCACTTAGTTCCCGCCTTTACTGTCGGGAACTTGCCATACGGCAAGCATGCGCTTACCATGTTCGACCAGGCGATGGCCGGCCAACCGATCTCCTCGACCTAAACATAGGGGTTGGCTCGAGAATTATACCCAACTATCTATCATGATATTATGATGCGAGAATTGTGTACTGTGAATAGAAGCTGTTTACACCTAGCACAGCCAACCGTCAATCAACGAACCAATGACGTAGAAGGAATAGCCCACTTGAGACACACAATTATACTCTACACAACAGACAAAGCAGAAAAATAAATAAGGGTGACAGTTAGCTTACACTACTCGTCGATCGCTGCCTTTTTTAGCATGTCTTGCCAATCAAGGGCCATCTTCGTCAATGTTTTGCTTTTAGCTGCGGATGGAAGAACTCAGCAGACGAACGGATGTGTCAACCGGAAATTCCCGCATACCAAAGATGCTCAACACTTCCCGGAGAAGTTCACGTTTATGAAATCCTAGTAATGCGGGCGTCCATGAATCATCCCTTCCCGGTCGCCTATCGGCGGTGATCAACTCCCGGTTTCTCGTCCACGGTTCCATATGGACGTACCAGTATAGTGGCCCAAACAACTCCTTGACTAATTCTTCTGCCTTGCCACGGAAGCCATCCTCTGCGACCCGCTTGGCGTAAATAAGCAAGGCTTGTTTGTATTCTGTCGGACTCTCGAGAACTCTCGTCGCTTGTATCCTCGTCTCCAGGTGCCCGAGGGTGAGAGCAGCTTCCCACCAGTTCGGTCGCTCTCGATTTGCCCCTTCATCCGGCCCGACCTGTTCACTTATCGTGTTCTCGATGGTCGCGACGACGCCTCGATTAGCGTTCACGGTTCCCGTGCGAGACCGTGCTTGCCATACGGACGAGCCTCCAGCCCACCACTTGTCGCTCAATTTGACCCAGGTCAGGAGTTCGGGGTCGTAAGAGTATGCGCATCCACTGGAAACGTGAATGATAGGGGCGCCGTTTTGGCTCACGCCGGCCGAAATCACCTCCGCGTTTGGGCCAACGATCGGACTAATAGATGTCGCCGCACAAAGAGCGCGTCCTTTCTTAACGTTCCTGAGGGAAGATATCGGGTTATTACCTGACAAACACCCTCAGCGTCTCATCTTACCAGACATGGAGCATTCCAGAGGATGTGAGGGCCATAAGGAAGTCGCAAGAACTGCAGAGATAAGCGCACACACTCCCGAGAGTCATCGTTGGCATCATCCTACAAGAAATGAGCAAAGGTATCTGAGCGATCACGAAGCCCGTACCTCCTGCCTGTCGGAGTGTATACATTGATGCAACCGTCCTGCATTGCTGCAGCGCAAAACTTCTTCGTGACAGTCACCCCAATGGCAGGGGATGGTAAGAAATCTAGCCATTGCGTTTGTTGCAAAGCACCAGTCCTGAATGTTAATTCGTGCAACCCTTCGGATGTTTGTTAGGACGGAGAATGAGTTAGGTGCCACTGATCCTTACCTTCGTCAACCTTATTTAAACATTCCAGTACATCTTGAGCTCCATCGACCTTTGCGGTGATGAAGTTCAAAAGCGGGGGTGCTGGGAGCGAGACGGAGCTCGACGACTGTGCGAAGTTCTGGCCGACGTTGGACCCAGAGGCAATCTCCCTCACCGCCGGTTTCTCTCTTCTTCCCTGGTCCCCACCGAGGGTCCTAGCTTTCACAGGGCGTCCATCATCGATCAAGTCCGAAATCTTGCGTTTGCCCCTGGTATTGAACATCTCGTCGTCGTTCAGGGAGCTGATCTGCACGCTCATATCCGAGTGCGCATCAAGCATCTCAACGTCCTCGTTGCCAGGGAAGTGGTCAGAGGGATTGCGTGCATTCCTGCCCCACGAAGAGATGGTGGGTGAGTGAGAAGACGACGCGGACATAAGCTGGTCTAACGGCACCCTGCTTGAGTCAGAGGGGTCATCGAAGGAATATGAGGTTATGCCAGTGAAGATAGAAGGAGGGTTGAGGCGTGATATGGTGCTCGGTGGAGGTTGGATCTTGGAAGGCTGCAGGGGGGCTGACATTGCCCCAACCAAGGGAACCCGCTTCTTTGTATTCCGTTTTGCGATGAGAGTGTTCACCCCGTTTGAAGGTTGTCCGACGGAATTCGCGCGGGCTGGAATGTCGACCTTCATCTCCGAGACGGTGGCCGGCGGTTCTTTGTGAGAAAATCCCACTCGGAGCGGTGGCGGTTCATAACCAAACTTCTTCAGGTAATCTTTCTGTGCGGACAGCGGACAGATCCCTTCCATCTCTTCGGGTTCGAAATGAAACACCCCCATCGTGCCGTCCGAAGAGACTGCATATAAGGTGAGACCATCTTGAGACCTGTGTAGCTGTTAAATGCGCCCAAGACAGCGTAGTAAAGTATTTACCATGCTAAGTCCAGAATTTGTCGCTCAAAAACATCTTTCGCAACGATCAGAGGCCGGGCGGATTTGGTTTGCCAAACGGAAACCGATCTATCGTCTCCACCAAGTGCCACAACGGAGCAGATATTTGACGTGACAACGGGTTGCGAAGTGTTGCGTACGAATATGTGGGGGTTGTAGCACTGGAAAAGTCAATGACGATAGCCACATGGTAGGAATCAAATTACATACGGAAACCTCAACCGTATTCTCATGGCCGACAAGACTAATTTCTGAAGTCCAGGAATTTCTGGCGATGACAGCAGCGATAAAAACGAATCCCTGGTTATTCGTGGCGTTTGAGGCTGTTATGTGTGCACCGTCGGGTGACCAGCTACGCACGGTTAGGGGCGTGACCCCAAATGAGAGGGTGACATACCTAAGACGCCGGAAGAACGTTCCAGGTGAAGCCTCGAAAGGCTTCTCCACTTCTGCTTCTAAACTCCAATCTGAAGTCCTCCATATTTTGACAGACCTATCGTCAGAGGCTGTAGCAAGGAACTCTCCAACAGGATCCCAGCACACCCCCTTGACGAATCCCCGGTGCAAGTCCAGCACATGGAGGCGTTCTGTCCAGTGTTCATAACTCAGTACGAATGATGTTTGGAGAGGGGCAGCCGCATACCAAGAGTAAACCCACACCAAATGAGGATCCGTGAGTCAAGACCCACGGAAGCGAGATACCTATCTCCAGGAGCCCAGGCAAGGTCGGTAACATCTGGATTTGTTGTAAGAAAAGCAATCAGGTCATGAATTGACGCGAGTCCCTACCGCTTTCGTGGCCGGGAAGCCGCTTCAGAGGCTTCCAACCCTCAACATTAACTTCATCTGAACCCCAAAGTTTCCCTTTGGCGCTCCTGCGTCACAGAACGTTTCAGACACCATTGGACATCAGTAAGACCGAACCACCCACGGGTCGAGATCCCATATCATTACAATTGTATCATCACTCCCACTTGCAAGCCACCGACCCGAAAAAGCCCATCTGACAGCGAGGACTGGACCGGTATGCATCGAGAGAGTAGATAGTGACTTGGGTGGTCGACCGGAAAGCTCTGCCGACTCATTTAAGATCGGTTTTGTGCTCCACACCCGGACTTTGGCGTCGAGTCCCCCTGTGGCAATTCGCGAGCCATCTGGATGTACGTGGACTGAAAAAATAGAGAGTGGTTTAGGATTCTGTTCGGATTTGGTTGCCTGTTCTGTAACTGAGGCGTGAGCTTGGAATCAACGTGTAAACCGAAGAAACCCACCCCTATGAATGACCCAGGCTGGTTTTGTGAACCGCATCGCGAGAGTGCCCACCTGGGACGAATGGACGGGATTAGGTCAACCGAGTTGCGTCGTGACGGAAGATGAGTTTCAAATGATCGGCCACATATATCAGCGTCAAAACCCCTTCCGTCGTGCACTCGTCGTGTGGTCCGCTAAGCGACCTTCCAGACCTTTGCCTGAGGCTTTTTCTCCGCCGCGTGTCACGGATAACTGCTACTACATTTAGGCCTGTGGTCTACTCCGTCCACCTCCATAACTCCTCACCGCAACCAAGGAAGGAACGAGGAAGCAGAATAACATTTATTGTCCCGTCTGCGGGGAGAGATACTTTGGCGTGGAAGCGGCGCGATATGTATGCGTCATCGTGCTCCTTCTTGTACTATGCTAACCCCTCCACTAGCATATTCAACGGAGACACCCCGAGTGCCACCTCTCGCTGAAGATGAAAAGCGGATCTCTCTTTGATGATGTCCTTGACCCCACGGCAACAACGGCATACACGAATCAAGATGTGGATGAATCGACGGAGTCTAACGTGGGCCAAAGATTGGAAACGGGACCAGCTATTTCCCAGCTCTCGTATCCAGTGGGCTATTATATCATTGCCCTATCAATCCTCGGACTAACGGCCGTCATTTTAGTTGTCTGGAGGTTCCCCTTGGAAAGTTCTGGACACTGGTCGATGGAGGATCTTCCACCATCCTGAATTTCCTGCGAGTTCAAGCATAGACGTGGAACGGATTCAAGGGTTGTCGGGAAAAACAGAGACAATATCCAACGTGATCATCGATGAGCTGGACAGCCTCGCCAAACGAACCCAAGTGATCATCTTGAGTCCAACCCGCGAGGCTGCGCAGGCAACCCACACACTAGTCTCCGCTTCCGCTGCAGCTTCATCCATCGCCACCCACCTCTCTGTGGGTGGGAACGACATTCACAAGGATAGGCAACGACTGAAGGAACGGCCGCATGTCGTCATCGGAACCATTGGACGCATCTTCTCTATGCTTGAGCGTAAAACTATCAATCCATGCGACATAAAATTCTTCTGCGTTGAGGGTATTCAGTACTTCCTTGGCACTAACTATGAAACCCAATTCGCAGAGTTCTGTGAAAAGTTGCCCAAGGATACCGAAGTCGTTTTTCTCTCGACCAAAACGCGGTATAAGACCCCCCATGACTTCAGCAGATTTTTCACCAATCAACCTCTGCATTTCCTCGTCAAAGAAGATCCCGCACCGGAACCTGGTGCCACTCCATGCGATTTGGAGCCAGTCGGCGTCGGCCTAAGCCAGAGCGAGGAAACGATGCAGAATGCGATCAAACCAGTATGCATCTTCATTCATTACGTTCGGACTGGAACCCTTGTGACAGTTCGCATGTCGATAATCCCACGTTTATTAGCCTCAAAAGCAGAGGTTTTGTGCCCTGTGTCCCGAACTTCCCGCATTCATCGACAAGGCAGCACTCGGACAGGTAATGCAGCATTCCCGGTGTTTCCAGGCGCTTTCTGACCCCCTTCCAGCATAGGAAAGAACGACACAATACACCTGTAAGATCCTGCATAGCCCTTCCCGACCATGGCTAGTAACGTTGTCTATTGGGTCCCACACACCTCCCGCTCAGTGCCCCGTGTGCTATATGCCCACATATTCACCAAGGCACCTTGCGAAGGTAATCTCAGCCTCTGCCTCATTTTCCGCCGTTTAACCCCGGAATAGCACCTTAAGAAAGCCCATGGTATCGTAAACAATGACACTCAAGCCGCTGACCAAACGGTACTCGAAACCACAGACAACCGGGTCCCGGCGGAATCGCCACGTACCAACTCTTTACCCTTGACTTCCGGAGAATTGGAGGAGCCAAGCCGCCCAACTAGTACTCCCCATCAGGATAGTGGGGATTCAGTCCTCCCTGGCGTACGTGATACGTCGCTGGGACGGTTTTACTGCGAGGAGTGCGGTTACAGAAAGGGCTTCCCGTCCAAGGCATTCCTTGAGTCGCATACAAGGTTTTTCCATCCAAAGAAGGCGGGTGGTGATCTTTCCTCTTGGCGGAGCAGAGGCTGATGTCAATGAATAGCCCTCGCAAAGTTCTGGAGGAGAGAAAGTGGCCACCACATTATCGAACGACGTCCCCGAGGCAACTGAAAAATCCGCAGAACACTCGCCTGCGTATTTTTCACCAACCATCGGTTCCCCGCGTTCTGGAGAACGAGCGATACCGGACGGTCCTGACCCGCCTACCCCCTCTGAAACTCCTGTCCCTGTCCTCCCACAAGAGCAGCGTGAAGATACCCACTTGGATGTAGGAAAGTATCTCCAGCAAACATTCGAAAGTCTCCCCGAGCCATCGGTCACCACCCAAAGCGACGTTGATGTACCGCCGGCGGTAACCGCCTCAACGCCACTTTCCCTGCTATGTAGGATATGCGGCGCACCTCCGACCGTTGGTACAAGACCAACGGCTACAGTATGCGGACACCTTTTCTGTTCTGAGTACGTCCTGAGGATTCTAGGAAGTGCGGCCGCTAGATTCACTCTACATCAGGTGCATCACGCAATATGTGATGTCGACCTCCAGGTGTCCTGTGTGCAACAACGCTCTCTTGTTATATTGTCTGTTCAAACTCGATCTCCCAGTGTCACCCTAGGTATTCAGTATCTGTAGGAGTATGATGTTGTAACCTGTCTGTAGCGTTCTGGACCCCGATCCCCCCCTTGGGGAAATTATTACTCTGTTTGGGTTCCCGTTGGAACCCAAACCGCCATCTGTCTTCGGTCCAAGACGTTGTGGGTCCACAGTACGAGGTCGAGTACACGCCGCCCCCACGAGGCTCCGAGGTCCGACAACTTCCAGCGACCTACACAGCGACTTCTCATCCCGTTGAGATCCCCAAACGCAAATTTAGAGGGATATGGTTTGGCCTTGCAAATGTATGCGGTGGGAGTGTTGTCGAACCTCATCATTGACAGCACCGGATGTAAATAAATGCGATTGTATAGGGTTGAAGTCGAGGCCGCGGACAGGGACTGCGTGAGTCTTGTTTCGAAGTATCAGCGATTTATAGGCCTAGTTTTTTGTTAGATCTCGTCCATCAGACCCCTGGAGGAGATCGATCGTTCTTGTAAGTTTCGGTCATCTCTACGAATATTCACGTGTCACAGCTTGCGACCTGTCCAGGTTCTTCGGTAGGACTGAAGGGATGACGTGTCTCTGCGGACTATGTGAACATTATCTACATTTCGAGAGCTCGCAGGCGTTCGGACATGTGGGGTTTCGACCCCCCTCCCCCCAGAGCACTGGCCTGGCCTCTTTCAAAACGCTTGAAGCGAATGTACCTTGAGTCGAACAATGCGACCGTTTCGAAGGTGGGTCTGGCTACTCATTCTGCCTCGGGTAGTCCCTACATGGACACGTATCTTGTTTATCAAACCGAGGGCATGTCCTACCATGTGGACGTGCCACCATGTCATCGCCCGTACCGGCCCAGGAACTATTGACCCTCCGGAGCCCGACTCAATACGGGTAATGTTCACACCCTCCATCTTGGCCTTGATTTTTCCCCAACCTAATAATTGAAGGACCACGACTGCGAGGGTTCAGATGATGGCCGGATTTGAGAGGAGCCTGTGGCTAGTCTTCAGAGACATGGAAAGGTCTTGGTTTCCGTTTATTAGATCAGTGTGCTGGTACACAACCCTTGTACGTGGAAGTAGTACAATCTATTTATTTCCTCCTGGTCGGAGACGCCCAACATATCGCTCCACTTAGACAGGACGTGAGTGTCCCCCCACCCGTTCGGAGTGGCCATATCGCTGTTCACTTTCTGCTCACAATCGCGGTTTCCAGCCTACGTCCATGATTCATGCATGTTGTGAATCGACAGTGTCACCGTTGAATCTCACAAAGATGACGTAACTTCAAGGCGCCTACACTGCCCCTCCAGCGAATTTGACCTTTGCCTGTTCCGCCCCCCACCGAGCGATAAGACCGGAGAGAAGGAAACCATCCCACATTCGTAACCAAGTACGCGCCTCCAGCAATACTGGTCAACGGGTGTATGGCTAAGACTCACGGTCTCTGGTAGACGACACGCCTCCTAGCAAGATAAAGTCGCAGAGTGCCCCAGTTGAGATGGATCCACCACCGTCGCCACGACATATAGCAGAGACCGTTATGCGATCGAACGAATCGTCCCAGAGTATGGTACATGGTAACCCAGACGAACCGACGAGCTCCGGTTGGCCATCTAGCTCATGGGGTCCCGTCACTTGGCAGCCCTCAGTCTTCGCCACAGGCGTAAATGTATGTAGCGCGGTGCAAATTCATCAGACGTGATTGATTTGCTCCAAGGGAATCCCCATCACACCGCGAGCCCCCCTGCGCCATGACTGTACTGGACAAGTTCACGCTGAACCTGGGGGTGGCGTGACAATCCTGCAACGGTCTTTGGCTCCGGGCTCCCATGACCATACACAGGGGGGAGGAACAGGGAACTTCCCCCCCGGCGGCATCTCCCCCATAGACAATGGAGTATCGTTCGACAGGGTAATAATGCCGAAGGCGGAGGGCCGATCCCGGATTCTACCAAAGGTTCGGAGCAGATCTTCCATGACATTCTAGATGACGATGATAATGTGTTTCTTAGCCAGGAGGGGGGAGGTTTTGTGAACTTTGTCCTGAGTTACCTTCCTTCGCCAATAAGGCCGCGCTGAAGAGGGTGATGCGATATTTCTGGCGTAGATTGTAACTTTCTAAACCGTGGATACAGCATAGGAGAAAATTCCATGATAGGCCCGTGCCACGCGTTTCGGGACGTGGCCTGTGCCCGATATGCCCTGCAACGGTATCCGGACAACGGCTTACAAGGGTAACCCCAACTCGGATCCTGTTTCCCCTCCTTCTGACCCCATAACAGCATCTTAGGAAGGTACACGGAATAACTGGTGCTGTTGCCAAGGCCAGCTCCTTGGCCGTACCTGCGCCCACATGTGACAATGGTACAGCGGAATCGTTGCATGTATATTACACTCTATATTCTCTGCTCTCAGAAAACTAACACCCCTGACGAAGATATCTCAAGGACCTGATGATGCAGTTTCTCACGCAAACGAAACGATGTCAGGACGGGTCTACTGCCAGGAACACGATTGTGGGAGGGGTTTCTCATCAAAGGTCTACCTCGAGTCGCACATGAGATTTTTCCACTCTAAACGTGTAAGTGTATAGTCATAACTCCCTGGCTGTGAGTCATGGTCGATTTCCGAATAGCCCGAAAAAAACATGGAAGTACTAGAAGAAGTTCCCTCCCCGTCGAAGGACGTGGTGGGTCGACCTGCAGAACATCCTCCCGAGCACCATTTGCCGAGGCCAATCATCACTCCTCATGTAGGGGAACGAATGACACAGGAGAATCGTGACCCGCGCCCTTCTGTCGGAACTCCTGTGACCAACCCCCCGGTTGGAGGACGTCAGGACACCGACTCAGTGGTAGAGAGTGCGGGACAGCAATCAGAAATTCCTATCGAGTCTTCACCTTCGGCCCAAGCCAGTGTTAACGCGCAACACAAGACAGTGTCACCCACGACGGGCATCCTCCCTCTACATTGCAGGATATGTGAAGCGCCTCCGATGATTACGACACGACCTACAGTCACTACATGCGGTCACCTTTTCTGTTCCGAGTACGTTCCGAGTATACTGGTCAGCGGTAACCCAGAGTCTTACTCTTCGTCAGGTGCATAACCCAACACGTAGTATCAACGTCCAGGTGCCCCGCATGCAACAGCTCCCTCTTGTTGTATTGTCTATTTGAACTGGATCTTCAGGTGGGGTCCTAGAGGGATTCTGTCCCTGTAATAATCTGATGCGTAATGTGCTATGTAACGTTGGGGACTGCGATTCACCCCGTTTGTCCGCGCATCGACTCGCCTGGTAGATGCAAAGCATATGGTTACAAGCAGATTAACAACGCGGAAAAGAAATTTAACGAGCTGCAGGACAACGTAAAAAAGCTTGGATGCTGGTTTGATCGCCTGACCAGTGGTGGGGTCCCAGCCCGGGGCAGCGTATCTATCTATACTGTACCATTCCGACCAACTCGGATTGTCATTGTCATCAGGGCGTCATCAAGGGGTCCGCCGCTAGGTTTGACTTGGTCATCAATTTTTCGAGCTCGCCCAGGACAAGTAAATTTTTGTATCTAGAGTCTTTAAACACATTGTTTTAGGTCGTACTATTGCACCGAGTCCAAGACGAAGTGGCGAATCATGCGTCAAATGGCTTCAAGGCATGCTCTGGACGAGAAGAGCCGTGAAAGAAACCGTCAAACCCTTCATCATCGTTGTCGGGGCCGCCATCCGGGTCCAACTGTCATCGTCATCCGGCCCACCGCCGCTGTCACTGACCCTATTTTTTTTGTCATCAGCTACCCCCCCCCGCCGAGTTGGTCGGATTGGTACAGTAGTAGGAGCACCATAGGAGTATGTCATGGCCGGTACTCGGCGTCGTCATCTTCATCCAGTCTTGGTCGCTTGTTGCTCTTCGTCATCCCGATCCCGATACCACGGGCTTCAAGGGCCTCCATAGCTGCCTTGGCAGCCCCCTCAGACCCCTTCTTCCGCCTCGTCCGCGTCCGGCGCAGGGCACCGAAAGCCTGCGCCTTGATGACCGCAGGCGTTGAGCAGATAGGAGGTCCACTAGGGGGCAGGGATCTTGAACGTGAATTTGTTGCTCTCCGTGAAACGTTGTGAGGGGTATAATGGTGTGAGTCCGCTTCACTGTTCTCGCGATCTGGGCTAGCAGTCTCTGTGCTGTTGAAGGGTGGTATGATCGGGAAGGGTTGTGTATCTGGCCCGTTGGTGGGGCGGCGCGGAGCCGCCATTCGATAGCGTTCGTCATTGCTCACGACCGAAATGTGAGTTGTTCCGCCGTGCAGAGTGAGTTCCGCCCCGTCAGATGAATGGCGTCGGAAACTAAAGTTGGGCCGGTGGTCATTTGGCACTGGATTTTCCGGGAAGGGGAACTGGAATGGTGAGGTCATTGTGCTGGAGGAGCTCGAGGTTGTCGAAGCGGAGGGGGATAAGGGGCGGTTCGGAGCAAAGGTATACGGGGTGGAGGTATCTAGATTGGGCAAGCCCATCCTTTGGTCTTCCACATATCTCGGGAGGTAGGGGATTTCCGGCGAGGTGAGGTTGGATGGTGGTCCTTCAACGAAGGCAGGAGAATGTGTGGGGGTAGTGCTTCCGGTGTTCATGGGATGGCGTGGGTGATAAGATCTGCTCGCTCCTGCACAAGCAATGGGCTCCCTTCAAGCGCTTATCGCGCTGAGGACAATTTTTATCCCGTAGGTACCTATCGCTGCCCACTATTCGGAATAGTGCCGCCGATCTCACCTCGTCCCAGCCGTTTCCTCTCCCTTCCATCCAGTTATTACGGTTCCAGAACCGTGTTTAAACTTCATGTGGAGCCAGGACTGTCCTCTGTGTTCGAACGTTGAGCGCCACCTGGGAGTTATGTCGTTTCGGAGCGCCGCATCAATAGGGTATGATGGAATGTCGGAGTTCCCTGATTAAACCGCCCGCGGGTTGTCCACCAGCCACACTCTTTACCACATGGAAAACCCGCAAAGAAACAAGAAGTGTCCCGCTTGCACCAAAACATATATATCCAAGAGCGCTGCTGAAAAAGTGAGCAACCGAGGTTCACTATCCCGGGTGGGTGGGGATCTCATACCTAGTTGGTAGCACCTTCGCAAGAAACATCCCCTCTGTACCGAACCCCTGGTGCTTCTCTCATCGCAAACTCATACAATGCCCAGTATCAAAGGTCCTGTTGATGTGAAGGTCTGGAGCACGCTTTTAGCAACGATAACCCATCGGCGATGATGGATTTCTTACCCGCAAACAGAGAATTTGCACCCAGTGTCCTGATTCACCCGTGTTTCCTAGTAAGACTGCGCGAAAAAAGGTGACGCACCCATTTCTAGTGTCGCCAACCACTTCCTGAACGTGGTCGCAGCATACGAGAGAAGTACACGGTGTAAAGGTGAGTCATTGCTCGCCTCTCCTTTTCAATGCGATGAAGTCGTTTGACAGGTGTGGTCACACCTTCCGCAACTTTACCAACCGGGACCCACTCATCTGCCGCACAGTGTCCGATATGTTCTGTGTCCTTACCCACACAGCCACTTGCTACGGTGACCTCAGTTTCTATCTCACATTCCATCGTCTAACCCTACAATAGCACCTTGAGAATGTCCACGGTACCAGGAATAGTGTTTCCAAAGTTGTCAACCAAACGGTGCCCAAAACCACAGACAACGCGGTTCCAACAAAATCGCCACATACGACCCCTTTGTCCCTAATTCCCAGGGTGCTGGAGGGACAAAGCCACCGAACTGATGTATCCCCTCAGGCCGGTAAGGATTCCGTCATCCGTAGCATATACGATATGGCACTGGGACGGTTCTACTGCGAGGAGTATGATTGCGGGAGGGGTTTCTCGTCCAAGGTATTCCTTGAGTCGCATACGAGGCTTTTCCATCCAAAAGAGGTGAGTGGTGATCTTTCCTCTTTGCGTAGCAAGGCTGACGTCAATGGATAGCCCTCGCAAAGGATTCCAGGGGGAGAGAAAGTGGCCACCACATTATCGAACGACATCCCCGAGGCAGCCGAAAAATCCGCAGAAGAACGACACGATATACTTGTAAGATCCTGCACACCCCCTCTCAACCATGATTAGTGATGTCTCTTGTTGGATCCCACACCTCCCACTCAGTGTCCCGCGTGCTCTATACCCCTGATTTCATCAAAGAAGCTTAGGAAGGTAATCTCGACCTCCACCTCACTTCCACCATTTAACCCCGTAATAGCACCTTAAGAAGGACCATGGTATTGTAAACAATGTTGTTCAAGCTGCCAACCCAACGGTATCAGAAACCACACACAACAAGGTCCTAGCGGGATCGCTACATACCGACTCCTCACCCCCGACCCCCGGAGAACCGGAGGAGGCAGGCCACCTAACCAGCGCTCCCCACGGGGATAGCGGGGATTCAGTCGTCCCTGGCGTACATGATATGTCGTTGGGGCGGTTTTACTGCGAGGAGTACGATTGCGGAAAGGGCTTCTCGTCCAAGGCATTCCTTGAGTCGCATACAAGGTTTTTCCATCCAAAGAAGGCGGGTGGTGATCTTTCCTCTTGGCGGAGCGAAGGCTGACGTCAATGGATAGCCGTCGCAAACGAGTCCAGGGGGAGAGAAAGCGGCCCTCGCGTCATCGAACGACATCCCCGATGTAACCGAAAAATCTGCAGAACACTCGCCTGGCTATTTTACACCAACCATCGGTTCCCCCCGTTCAGGAGAACGAGCGATACCGGACGGTCTTGACCCGCATGCCTCCTCTGAAACTCCTGTCCCCATCTTCGCTCCGCCAGTTACCACCCAAAGCGAGGCTGATGTGCCACCAGCGGTAACCGCCTCAACGCCGCTTTCTCTGCGATGTAGGATGTGCGACGCACCTCCGACCATTGGTACAAGACCAATGGCTACAGTATGCGGGCACCTTTTCTGTTCTGAGTACGTCTTGAGGATTCTAGGAAGTGTGATAGCTAGATTCACTCTACGTCAGGTGCATCACGCAACATGTAATGTCAACCCCCAGGTGTCCCGTGTGTGACAGCGCCCTGTTGTTATATTGTCTGTTCAAACTCGATCTCCCATTGTTGTCCTAGGTATTCAGCGTCTGTAGGAGTATGGCGATGTAACCCGTCTGTAGCGTTCTGGACCCCGACCCACCCCCTTGGGGAAATTATTACTCCGTTCGGGTTCCCGTCTGAACCCCGACCGTCATCCGTTTTCGGCCCAAGACGTTGTGGGTCCACGGTGCGAGGCCAAGTGCACACCGCCACCATGAGGCTTTGAGGTCCGACGACTTCCGGCAACCTACACAGCGGCTTCTCATTCTGCTGAGCTCGTGCATAACGAATACTCGCTACCATTCAACCCTCAGTTCAACCGATTACCATGCCTGCGAACCACGTATTCATCAGGTGTCCCTCTTGCCCAGAGACGTTCGGTTCATACGAGGCGGCGAATTCTGTGTTTACCCCCCCCCCGACCGCCGCACTCCATCCAGCTGACTTCATTGCATTAGCATATCTGGGAAAAACATATGTTCATATGCTCCGTCTGTGGGTTTGGATTCAAGACGCAGGAGGGGATGCTTCAGGTTTTCAATCCCTCATAAATAATGGTTGCGTGCTGACAGCCGCTTAGCACTACAACGCAAACCATCAGTTCAAGTGTTCGGAATGCGATGACAAGTTCACGACGCAGGCTGCGGTGCAACAGGTCACTTCATTCTTAATCCCTATGCTCTGACCGTGCGTTCACAGGGATATTCAGCACCATTATGCCAGACACATGTATAGATGCCCCAAGTGTCCCAAACAATTCACTACGGAGAGTGGGATGAACCAGGTTCGCCCTTCTACAATTGACCTTCGAGTGCCCCAGACACAACTCTCACCATCCCATCAGCACCGCGAAATAAGCCATCCGATCCGTTGCGGTTGTTGTTCTGACGTCTTCGCAACGGAAGAGGGGAGGGTTCACGTACGTTCTTCCATCACGATGCTTTGAAACGGCGATGGAACTCGGCAATCCGCCCAGCATTACAAGACGAATCACAACTTTCCCTGTCCCGCGTGTACCAGGAGATACACAACAGCTACCGGACTCCGGATGGTGCGCGCGTTATTTCACATAAATGGAGCGATCTTAATCACTTCAAGTAGCATGAAGAGAGCGAGCACAGAACATACCCATGCCAACAATGCCCTGGGATTTTCAAGTCAGAGGAAGCGATGAATCAGGTTCGCCACCTGGTCCAGTGATCAAGAGTGGATGGAGCCTTGTGTAACATTTCTCCCCAGCACGTTGGCAGCAGACATCGACCTCCACCTCTATCCAGTCGCTCACCCGGCCAGCGCTCGGCCACCGAGAGTGGAGAACCCAACATCGTCAGAGACGACAACGTCAAATCGCCACCCTGTATCCTCGTAATCCTCTTGCAGCTATGATCTCAGTAATCCCCGTGAGACTAACCCCTGTTGCACAGCCGAGCGAGGTGCTCGAAAAAACGAAACCGAGTGTCACAAACCGCAATCAGGACCAGGTGGGGTTGGTCGGTCTTCTATCGGGAATTCTCAACTCGGGAGTTCCTCGATCCACACGCAACGTTTGCTGATTTCTTGTCGGCGCAACAGCCTCAAGTGCGGGTACAAGACGAGCCGGTGCCCGTGGTGAGAATACCGCTCTTTCTTTGGTTAATAGCGAAGTTCTGAGCCTGGAATTAGCCCCCCATTCTCCCCTCGGGCGCAATAGTATGCGAGCACTGTCTCGCCTCATTTCCATCCTGGAAAGACCTCAGACAGGTTTAAAATCCCTCGTCTTTCTCTCTTCTCACCGTACTGACTTCCGACTAGCACAGGATGGTGTCCCACCCTTGGCAATGCAAGAAATGTCCCGCCCTGCCTCCGTTCAAGGACGGAGCTGCGTGGCAGACAGTGCGCATTTAGATATCCGTCACTTTCTCCCTCACTCACAAACTCTGCAGCATTTCAACGAGGTCCATGCAGCAGGTGCACAGTCCGGTGTGGTCACAAACACGAAGGGGAATGAGGCTGCAACCCCTGTAGAAGAACACAAACTTTCGCGATACGATCCCGAATATTTCAAAGTATTCCATCCCAATGGGGAGCTCATTAACCAACACCGTAACGCAAGTGATAATCCCAACGTCAAGGTACGGAATTGTTTACGGGCTGTGGGGTGTTAAAAAAAAAAACTCACGTATAGCCCAAGGTCCATAATGTGGCCACGGAACTTGGACCGCCCCCGCCCAACGCCGCCAAAACAAACAAATCCGTTCTCAACGATCCACCCCCAGGGGTGACGTCTGGCGTGTCCCTGGATGAGGTCGCCTCGTCCGCCTTGAAGGATAAGGCACGTACTCTAGAAAGCGGTGCATCGAACCTAGGCTTCCCGACTTCCGAGGTAAGTCCAATCCATACACGTTGGTTCAGGGTTTTTGGGACCATCATTTGACTGAATTGCAGCACACTCATCAGACTGCAGAAGACCAGACGGGACACATTGATGGGCGTGACCTCCCGTGGTCCAAGGGACCAACCTTAAACGTTCTCATTGAAATTGACCCAGAGCTGCGCCGAGGTCGGGACGATGTGGTCTATGAGATTGCTTCGGACACCTTATCTCCGACAACGACTGTATCATCCATTGGAACTGACGATCCTGAAAAAGAGGATGACGTGAGATCACGTCCATTTGAACTTGTCAGGCTCCCTACCGGATCAGGAGTTTTTCAAGGCTAATCCTACGTGTGTCAGCCGAACGGAAGTCCTCTCAAGAAGCAGCAAGATATCCTCGTACCACTTCAGGGTCCGAATCCCGGGGATCGGAAGAGCCGCACCATGTACGTAGAATTGTGAGACTCATCTCACTTGGCTTATGCCATCGAACTCATCTCAAGGAGTAACTCATCAACCACTAAGGATCAATATGAGGTAGTCAGATCCGATTCCCTAACATCCGCAACCTCAAGATCACAAGACACCGGGCGGGATCCAAGCCAAGGTTTGTTTCCGGTGGTTTCGGTGGTTGCGACCGTCAAGAATCTGACCCCACTCCCGTGGTCAGGCGACCTCCTTCATGGCCAGTTGCGGGCACGTAGATTCACAACGACCTCGGGAATGGCGGCGCAAAGAGCGCAGTTCAGGTGTAGAATCTGTCTCTCAGATCCAACACCGACTTCAACTCTGACTGCCACATACTGTGGACACTTGTTTTGCTACGAGTGAGCAGACAATCACACTACCACTTGGAGAGACCGAGATACTGATCTGGATACAATCGGAAGGTGCATAGCCGCAGAGGTTTTGAGGACCTCGAGGTGCCCGGTGTGCAAGGACGTACTGGCACCCTATTGTTTGTTGAAAATGGACGTGACATTGTAAAGGCCAATCCACCAGGGTTGCTTCTGATCCGACGACATCAAATGTATGATCCCACTTAGATGGGACCCAAGCGTCCCTCCATCCATTTGCAGCGGCGACCACATTCGGAGCGCTGCTTTGCACTTTTTGCCCATGATCTTATTTAGTGTATGGAATCCGATGCTGTCGCGGGTGTGACGTTGCGAACTGTGATTTATTTCGTTCGGTGTGTCGATGACACGCCGAGACTATTATTTAAATCCACAAACTCTACTTACAAGACTCGGGGTGGAAGATATGTCGATGTAATACAATGACGCAGGTGACGGTGCGAGTGCCAAAGGGGAGATATAACTAGCGGGGGAACAAGAAGAATACAGTGCCAGCAGGAGGTTCTGACCGTGTTATCTAATCATCCGCTGGCAGTTGTGGGTCCACGACCCGTCCCGTCTGGCCATTTCTCCCTTTACGATTACCGTGTCTGGACCACGTCCGAGTCTCTCATGTTGGGCTGGCATTTCGTTCCCGCGCTGGCTTCGTTGGCAGTAGCGTGGGGGTAATGTAACTCGAGGACTTTAGTCAGGCGTCACCTTTTTGGTTGTGACTGAATTGCCTCATTGAATCGTCGTGTCTTGCCCACCAGCCACACTTTTTGCAGCATGGGGAGAAAGGTGAGAAACATCCCATGCTCTCTCTGCGACAAGTTATTCGTCCGCGATGCAGATTTAAAACAGGTATGTGACCGAGATAGTAGTACCATTCCCAGTGGGCAGCTCATCATGCCCATTCGGCAGCATATCTCCCATAAACACCCGAGCTACAACCAGGTCCCAACGACTTCCCATCCGCAGGTCGATACGGTTCCCAGAATCAACTTTGTACGTGGTTCTGCTGAAGTAGACCCACCGTTGTCAGCCTGTTAACGAGCCAGGCGTGCAGCAGCCGTATCCTTCGTCTTCCACCACGGTGCATAGCAGCATAGTCCAAGCACCGAATGCTGGTTTTCAACCGGGACTGTGGAATTATGAACCTACTCACGACTGGGAAGCATCCGCCCTCACGACACTGGCACAATCCTTCTGGGATGCAAGTGGGCCCGCAAGAACTGAGGTGTCGAGTCCTTCTAAAGGCTGGCTGAAAGCGAACTGACATCAACTTTACCACGATCCCAGACGATGTACGGGACGCCGTGAGTCCCATCTCCGCGTGCTTTAATTTGCGTAGGCATGACGTAGAGTCCAGGAACAACAGGACGTACCCACCGCAGATTCCCCCAGACCCGTTCGTCTACGATTATGGTCGGGCGATGAGCACGCAAGACCCCCCTTCCAACAGTGCCCCCCCTACAAACCGCGAAACAGTATTCCACGGTGGAATGGCATCGACGACGGGGAAGCAATCTGGTGTATTGCCAAAGGTCAGGACCGACATTCTTGTAAATGTTCATATGTCGATGATTCCACGTCTATTAGCCCAAAAAGCAGAAGTTTTGTCCCCAGTGTCCTAAGCTTCCTGGGTTCACCGGTAAGGCCGCACTCAGAAAGGTAATACAGCATTCCTGGTGTTTCTATGCGCTTTCTGATCCCCTCCCCTCCAGCATAAGAAAGAACAACACGGTATACCTGTAAGATCCTGCGTATCCCTTCTCAACCACGATTAGTAACGTCCCCTGTTGGATCCCACGCACCTCCCGCTCAGTGCCCCGTGTGTTCTAAACCCCTAATCTCATCAAAGAAGCTTAGGAAGGTAATCTCGACCTTCACCTCATTTTCCATCATTTAACCCCGTAACAGCACCTTAAGAAAGTCCACGGTATCGTAAACAACATTGTTCAGCCTGCCAACCAAACGGTACCAGAACCCACAGACAACGATCTTCCGGCGGAACTGCCACATACCAATTCTTTACCGTTGACTTTCGGAGAATTAGAGGAGCCGAGCCGCCCCACTAGTGCTCCCCACCGGGATGGTGGGGATTCGATCGTCCCTGTCATACACGATATGCCACTAGGACGGTTCTACTGTGAAGAGTACGATTGCGGAGGGGTTTTTTTGTCCAAGGCACATCTTGAGTCACATATGAGATTTTTCCATCCAGAACAGGTGGGCGGCGATCTCTTCTCTTGGTGGAGCAAATGCTGACACCAACGGATAGTCCTCGCAAGTTCCAGGGGGAGAGAAAGCGGCCACTACGTTATCGAACAACATCCCCGAGGTAACCGAAAAATCTGCAGAACACTCACCTGCGTACTTTACGCCAACCATCGGTTCCCCCCGTTCTGGAGAACGAGCGATACCGGACGGTCCTGACCTGCCTACCCCCGCCGAAACTTATGTGCCCGTTCCAACTCCTTCCTTGCGGGAGCATACAAATTTGAATGCAGGAAAGGATCTCCAGCAAACATTCGAAAGCCCCCCCGAGTCACCAGTCGCCGCCCAAAGCGACGTTAACGTGCCGCCAGCAGTAAACACCTCAATAACTCTTTCTCTGCATTGTAGGGTGTGCGATGCACCTCCGACCATCGGTACGCGACCAACGACTACGATGTGCGGTCACCTTTTCTGTTATGAGTACGTCTCGAAGGTCCTAGGGAGCACGGTCGCTTGACTCACTCTACACTAGGTGCATCGCACAATGTGTAACGTCGACCTCAAAGTGTCCTGTCTGCGATACTGCCCTCTTGTTGTATTGTTTGTTCAAACTCGATCTCCCGGTGTCACCCTAGATATTCAGCATCTGTAGGAGTATGGCGATGTAACCCATCTGTAGCGTTCTGGACCCCGACCCACCCCCTTGGGGAAATTATTACTCCGTTCGGGTTCCCGTCTGAACCCCGACCGTCATCCGTTTTCGGCCCAAGACGTTGTGGGTCCACGGTACGAGGCCAAGTGCACACCGCCGCCATGAGGCTTTGAGGTCCGACGACTTCCGGCAACCTACACAGCGGCTTCTCATTCTGCTGAGCTCGTGCATAACGAATACTCAACTCTCAGTTCAACTGATTACCATGCCTGCGAACCACGTATTCTTCAGGTGTCCCTCTTGCCCAGAGACGTTCGGTTCATACGAGGCGGCGAATTCTGTGTTTACCCTCCCCCGACCGCCGCACTCCATCCAGCTGACTTCATTGCATTAGCATATCTGGGAAAAACATATGTTCATATGCTCCGTCTGTGGGTTTGGATTCAAGACGCAGGAGGGGATGCTTCAGGTTTTCAATCCCTCATAAATAATGGTTGCGTGCTGACAGCCGCTTAGCACTACAATGCGAAACATCAGTTCAAATGTTCGGAATGTGATGACAAGTTCACGACCCAGGCTGCGATGCAACAGGTCACTTTATTTTCAATCCCAATGCTCTGACCGTGCGTTCACAGGGATATTTAGCACCATTATGCTACACACATGTATAGATGCCCCAAGTGTTTCAAATCCTTCACTACAGAGAGTGGGATGAACCAGGTTCGCCCTTCGGCGGTTGACCTTCGAGTGCTCTGGACACATCTCACCATGATTCCATCAGCACCGCGAAGCGAGCCATCCGATCCGTTGCGGTTATTGTTCCGATGTCTTCGCAACAGAAGAGGAGAGGGTTCACGTACGTTCTTCCATCACTGTCCTTTGAAACTGCGATGGAACTCAACAACCCGCCCAGCATTACAAGACGAATCACAATTTTCCCTGTCCTACGTGCGACAAGAAATACGCAACAGCTACCGGACTCCGGAAGGTGCGCGCGTCATTTCACATAAATGGAGCGACCTTAATCACTTCAAATAGCATGAAGAGAGCGAGCACAGAACATACCCATGCCAACAATGCCCTAGGATTTTCAAGTCAGAGGAAGCGATTAATCAGGTTCGCCACCTGGTCCAGTGATCAAGAATGGATGGAGCTTTGTGTAACCTTTCTCCCCAGCACGTTAGTAGCAAACATCGATCACCACTACCTCCATCCAGTCGCTCACCCGGCCAGTCCTCGGCCATCGAGAGTGGAGAACCCAACATCGTCAGGGACGACAGCGTTAAATCGCCATCCCGTATCCCCGTAATGATCTTGCAGCTATGATCTCAGTAATCCCCGTGAGACTAACCCCTGTTGCACAGCCGAGCGAGGTGCTCGAAAAAACGAAACCGAGTGTCACAAACCACGATCAGGACCAGGTGGGGTTGGTCGGCCTTTTATCGGGAATTCTCAACTCGGGAGTTCCTCGATCCACACGCAACGTTTGCTGATTTCTTGTCGGCGCAACAGCCTCAAGTGCGGGTACAAGACGAGCCGGTGCCCGTGGTGAGAATACTGCTTTTCCTTTGGTTAATAGTGAAGTTCTGAGCCTGGAGTTAGCCCCCCATTCTCCCCTCGGGCGAAATAGTATGCGAGCACTGTCTCGCCTCATTTCCATCCTGGAAAGACCTCAAACAGGTTTGAAATTCCTCGTCTTTCTCTCATCTTATCATGCTGACTTCCGACTAGCACGAAATCGCGTCCCACCCTTGGAGATGCTGGAAATGTCCCGCCCTGCCTCCGTTCATGGATGGAGCTGCGTTGCAGACAGTGCGCATTTAGATATCCGTCACTTTCTCCCTCACTCACAAACTCTGTAGCATTTCGATGAGGTCCATGCAGCAGCTGTGCGGTCCGGTGCGGTCACAAACATGAAGGGGAAGGAGGCTGCAACCCCTGTAGAAGAACACAAACTTTCGCGATACGATCCCGAATATTTCAAAGTATTCCATCCCAATGGGGAGCTCATTAACCCACACCGTAACGCAGGCGATAATACAAACGTCAAGGTACGGATTTGTTTACGGGTTATGGGACAAAAAAAAATGAAATTCACGTATGGCCCATGGTCCAGAACGTAGCGACGGAACTTGGACCGTCCCCGCCCAACGCCACCAAAACAAACGAATCTGTTCTCAACGATCCACCCCCGGGGGTGACGTCTGGCGTGTCCCTGGATGAGGTCGCCTCGTCCGCCTTGAAGGATAAGGCACGTACTCTAGAAAATGGCTCATCAAACCTAGGCTTCTCGACTCCCGAGGTAAGTCCAATTCATACACGTTGGTTCAAGGTTTTTACGACCATCATTTGACTGAATCACAGTCCACTCGTCAGACTGCAAAAGATCAGGCGGGACGCATCGATGAGCACGACCTTCCATCGTCCAAGGGACCAACCTTAAACGTTCTTATTGAAATTGACCCGGGGCTGCGCCGAGGTCGGGACGAGACGATCCATGAGATTGCTTCGGACACGTTGTCTCCGGCAACGACCGTATCATCTATTGAAACTGACGAGCCTGAAGAAGAGGATGACGCGGAACACCCATCGCGTCCATTAGAATTTGTCAGGCTCCCTGCCGGATCAGAAGTTTTCGAGGCTAACCCTGCATGTGTCAGCTGAATGGAAGTTCTTTCGAGAAGCAGCAAGATATCCTTGTACCACCTCAAGATCCGAACCTCGGGGACCGAAAGAGCCGCACCACGTACGTAGAATTGTGAGACTCGCCTCCTTAACTTATGCCATCGGACTCATCTCAAGGAGAAATCCATCAACCACTAAGGAACAACATGAGGTAGTCAGATCCGGTTCCCTAACATCCGTAACCTCAAGATTACAAGACACCGGGTGGGGTCAAAACCAAGGTTTGTCTCCGGTGGTTTCAGTGGTTTCGGTGGTTACGACCGCCAAGAATCTGACCCCACTCCCGTGGTCAGGCGACCTCCCCCGTGGTCCGTTGCGGGCACATAGATCCACAACGACCTCGGGAGTGGCAGCGCAAGGAGTACAGTTCAAGTGTAGAATCTGTCTCTCCGATCCAACACCGACTTCAACTCTGACTGCCACATACTGTGGACACTTGTTTTGCTACGAGTAAGCAGACGATCACACTACCACGCGGAGAGACCGAGATACTGATCTGGATACAATCGGAAGGTGCATAGCCGCAGAAGTTTTGAGGACCTCAAGATGCCCGGTATGCAAGGACGTACTGGCATCCTATTGTTTGTTGAAGTTGGACGTGACATCGTAAAGGTCAATCCACCAGGGTTGCTTCTGATCCAACAACATCAAACGTATCACCCACTTAGATAGGACCCAAGCGTCCCTCTGTCCGTTCGCAGCGGCGACCACATTCGGAGCGCTGCTTCGCACTTTTTGCCCGTGGTCTTATTTAATGTATGGAATCCGATGCTGTCGTGGGTGTGGCGTTGCGAACCGCGATTTATTTCGTTCGGTGTGTCGATGACACACCGAGACTATTATTTAAATCCACCAACTCTACTTACGAGACTCGGGGTGGGAGGCACACTGATGTGATACAATGACACAGGTGGCGGTGCGAGTGCCAAAGGAGAGACATAACTAGGGGGGGACAAGAAGAATACAGTGCCAGCAGGAGGTTCTGACCGTGTTATCTAATCGTTCGCTGGCAATTGTGGGTCCGCGACCCGACTCGTCGACGCGTCCCGTCTGGCCATTTCCCTATTTATGATTGCCGTGTCTGGACCGCGTCCGAATTTCTCATGTTGGGATGGCATTTCGTTCCCGCGCTGGCTTCGTCGGCAGCAGCGTGGGGTTTTAGTCAGGCGTCACCTTATCGATTGTGACTGAATTGCCTCATTGAATCGTCGTGTTTTGCCCGCCAGCCACACTTTTTGCAGCATGGGGAGAAAGGTGAGAAACATCCCATGCTCTCTCTGCGACAAGCTATTCGTCCGCGATGGGGATTTGAAACAGGTGCGTGACCTAGATAGTAGTACCATTCCCAGTGGGTAGCTCATCATGCGCATTTGGCAGCATATCTCCGATAAACACCCGAACTACAACAAGGTCCCGACGACCCCCCAACCGCAGGCTGACATGGTTCCCAGAATCAACTTTGTACGCGGCTCTGCTGAAGTATATCTGCCGTCGTCACAGTCTGTTAACGAGACAGGTGCGCAGCAACCATATCCTTCGTCTTCCACTACGGTGCACAGCAGTCTAGTCCAAACATCGAACGCCGGTCCTCAACCCGGACTGTGGAATTACGAACCTACTCACGACTGGGAAACATACGCTCTCACGACACTTGCACAACCCTTCTGGGATGCAAGTGGGCCCGCAAGAGCTCAGGTGTCGAGTCCTTCTAAAGGCTGGTTGTAAGCGAACTAACATCAACTTTACCACGATCCCAGACGATGTACGGGACGCCGTGAGTCCCACCTCCGCCTGGTTTGCGTAGGCATGACGTAGAACCCAGGAGCAACAGGACGTACCCACCGCAGATTCCCCCAGACCCGTTCGTCTACGATCATGGTCGGGTGATGGGCACGCAAGACCCCCCTTTCAACAATGACCCCCCTACAAACCGCGAAGCAGTATTCCAGGGTGGAATGGCATCGACGACGGGGAAGCAATCTGGCGTATTGCCAAAGGTCAGGACCAACATGTTTGTAGATGCTCATGTGTCGATATTATCCCCACGCCCATTAGCCCAAAAAGCAGAAGCTTTGTACCCGGTGTCCTGAGCTTCCTGGATTCGTTGATAAGGCCGCACTCATAAAGGTAATACAGCATTCCTGGTGTTTCTGGGCACTTTCTGACCCCCTCCCCTCCAGCATAAGGAAGAACAACACAGCGTACCTGTAAGATCCTGCGTATCCCTTCTCGACCACGATTAGTAACGTCCCCTGTTGGATCCCACGCATCTTCCGTTCAGTGCCCCGTGTGCTCTGCACCCATAATTTCATCAAAGAAGCTTAAGAAGGTAATCTCGACTTCCACCTCAGTTTCCACCATCTAACCCTGTAATAGCACCTTAAGAAGGTCCACGGTATCGTAAACAACATTGTTCAACCTGCCAACCAAACAGTACCGGAACCAACAGACTACAATCTTCCAGCGGAACCGCCACATACCAATTCTTTACCCTTGACTTTCGGAGACCTAGGGGAACCAAGCCGCCCAACTAGTGTTTCCTACTGGGATGGTAGGGGTTTGGTTGTCCCTGGCATACATGGTATACCACCGGGACGGCTCTACTGTGAAGAGTACGGTTGCGGTGGGGTTTTTTTGTTCAAGGCACATCTTGAGTCACATATGAGATATGGCCATCCAAAACAGGTGTGCGGCAATCTTTCCTCTTGGGGAACAAATGCTGACATCAATGGATAGCCCTCGCAAGGTCCAGGGGGAGAGAAAGCGGCCACCACATCATCGAACGACGTCCCCGAAGCGGCCAAAAAATGCGCAGAACAGTCGCTTGCCCATTTTTCACCAACCATCGGTTCCGGTTCGGGAAAACGAGCGACACCGGATGGTCCTGACTCGCCTAGCCCCGCTGAAACTCACGCACCCGTCCTCGTTCCCTTCCTGTGGGAGTATCCTAACTTAAATGGAGGAAAGGATCTCCAGCAAACATTCGAAGACCCCCCCAAGTCACCAGTAGCCGCCCAAAGCGACATCAACGTGCCGCCGGCGGTAACCACCTCGACATCACTTTCTCTACAATGTAGGATATGCGAGGCACCTCCGACCACCGGTACACGACCAACGATTACGGTGTGCGGTCACCTTTTCTGTTATGAGTACGTCTCGAGGATCCTGGGCAGCGCGGTCACTTGACTTACCCTACACTAGGTGCATCGCACAATGTGTAGCGTCGACCTCAAAGTGTCCTGTCTGCGATACTGCCGTCTTGTTGTATTATTTGTTCAAACTCGATCTCCCAGTGTCACCCTAGGAATCCAACATTGATAGATGGACACAATTAGTCTGCCGCTCGTTGGGGGGTATTTGGCGTGTCCTGGATTTGTAAGCGGTCACGATCTCGTGCAGCCGTTACCGGTCATCCTCTCTGCCCCTTACCACGACGCGTCCAACCCCCCTGACTGTTAT
>Ga0307513_10001063_pt1 | contig 39944 bp, 38 predicted proteins | sample 15_EM_MG_FD_202174 | JGI IMG/M metagenome (GOLD analysis project Ga0307513, IMG submission 202174) | Populus trichocarpa ectomycorrhiza microbial communities from riparian zone in the Pacific Northwest, United States - 15_EM | ecosystem: Host-associated > Plants > Roots > Unclassified | place...
ACACCTGGGAACCACCTACGGGCATACTTTGACCTCCGGGTAGTTGTATGGTTAACAGTAGAGGGCTTGGGGCTGACCGGGGAAGCTGCAAGGCTTCCAGGACAACCACCCCAAAGCCAGTCCCGGGGTACCCCGTGAACTGTAGCATTACCATGGGTTATTAGTGGACTCTAGAGGTGTGAGTCTTGTCATGATTTAAGAGGGTCCCGCATGGTTGACTGTGGGTAGCGCCCATGCAGTCAGGCAGCAGGAGATTTCTTATCGTGGGAGCATGCAGTCAGGTTTAGAAGCTTAGTATAGCCAAGTAGATTTGCCGATGGACTGCGTAGCTTGTATAGACGAAACCACCGCTGGGCCAGTGAGTCCCAATGGATATTATCTCTACGGTGGGCATGTCAGTCGGCCACTGACATGCTACCGATAGGAAAGGGTTTTCGCTCATGTAGTTGGAGAGACATCACCGGAAGCACTTTCTATTTGTGGAGATAGTTAATATCCGAGCGGTCCGACTGCCTCCGAGTGTTAGCCCACTCTAGGCCGGTGAGTTGGACAGCCCTGAGCTGAGCAGGGTGCTCGCGAAATGTCAGAATGGTTGACGGGTGTCCTCTGGCTTTACATTATTCTACTTAAACTAAAGCGAGAGACACCCTATTCTGATAACCAACAATCCTCGAGAGAACTTATTGAGTGAAGCTTTCAGGCTTAACGATATTAAGGTTTACCCCTTGATTCTACTTTGAATTATCTTTTTCTTTATTTTGATCCTTACTTCTACTTTGAGTCTTCGGTGCGGTCGCAATCTTAGAATCCGTCTTCCTACAGAGTGCCCCCGTTACCCTTACTGACATCCTCACTCTATTCTGCACCTCCCGCGATCGAAATCTCAACCCCACAAGATTATCACAACTTCTTTCCTCCACACCTCCCATCATGGGTTTGTCCCTATGGGATGCTGGACTCTCCCCATTCACTCCACTTTCTTAAGTCTCCTTTTGAGTCGATCCTCTTGCTCTTTCTATCGTTTCGTGGTTTTGTTTCATCATCTCGTGATGTTGTTTCCTCAGCCTACCCAGCTGTTTCTTTGCCTCGCTCAGCACTTGCACCGTGAGAAATCCGTCCTTCAATTCCCAAGTTACAGACGGCTGGGAACACGGTTTGCAGTAGGCGAAATGTTAATTGGCCATGGTAGCTTTTGCCCATTATCCTCTAAAGATCCAGCAGCTGGCTACCTAGTCAGACACGAACACGATTACCGATAGTTTCCACGGCAAAGAACTTGGTCTACCCTTCCTCTCCCCTCTCTACACCCTTGGATCATCTGGCATCCTACTGCTGACACCCAAGGCTGATGCCCTACTATCATACCTTCCCGGGCTGGCACCTTACTGCTCTTCACCTAGGCTGTCACCCTACTCCCTCGTCTCCGGCTGGCACCCTACTGCTGCCCACTCTCCACCTCGCACATTACTGATGTTCACTGTTGTATTCCGGAGAACTTGAGTTATGCGACTTGCCACACACACCCTCTCACCTAGATTGATTGTCCTCACTGATTCCGCTAGATTCCTTCCCTTTTCTTGCTTGGAATCTTTATGGCCCCTTCAGCCCGCACTAGGATCTGTTGGATTAAAGATATTATGCTGCAGCCCTAAATGAGCGGTCGGCTTGCTGCTTTCTAGTTTACGGGTTTGGCTTTCTTTACTTGTTATTGGTTCTTGTTCACTGTTGTATTGTATTTCTTAATAAACTTGTCTGTGGAGGTTTTTGGAAAATCTGTCGTTGTTTTCAGGCTTGTCTTTCTGCTGTTAGTTTTTTCTACCCAAACGCATTGCCAAGAGGGTTTTTCTACTGGAAGGGGAGCGGGATGGACTAAGTTGAAGGTTTTCTTTTGCCATAGCTAGCGCTGCATGCATGTTTTGTACCTTAAACAAATAATCAATCTGATAAATGAAAAGAAAATCCTGAGCCTCACTGAAACAAGACTAATCCCACCCTATTACTATCGCTCCTTGGCTCCTTGCTCACATATGGCTTTCATCCCTCCTCATGGAAAGAGGCCAATGGGATAGTCCTATCCAAACCAGGTAAACCAGACTACTCAGCCCCTTTCTCCTTCTAAGTCATAGTCCTCCTTGTGACAATTTCCAAAATACTGGACCAGATTGTAGCATCTCTACTCTCCCCTCTTGTCTGGTCTGCCTTCCTGCTGAGCTGCCACCACTCTGGCTCCCTTCCTGGCCTCAGCAGTTGCGATGCCTGTTCTGCCCTAACCCATAAGATCCGCACTCTCCAGCGCCCCTTCTACACAGCCTCCAGCCTCTTTCTTGACATTAAGGAAGGCTTTGATAACATTGAATCAGTCGTGCTAATATCATTGTTGTGCTGCAATCACATTCCATACTATTTGGTTTCTTGAGTTCATTCATTTTTCGTGAATCGCAAGTGTCACTTGATTTTGCAAGACTCTTCGAATCTTTTTCTTCCCGCTCAAGTTGGCATCTCACAGGGGTCCCCTGTTTCTCCTTTGTTGTTTGTGATATATGTTTTAGTACTCCACATGCCCATCCCTCACCGGATTGTCTTTTCTTATATTGATAATTTTGGGTTACTGTTGATTCATTGTCGTACTGGAGGAACTGTCGGATGTTTCAGCATGTATACACCATACTAAAATGCAGGAGAGCGAGAATAGGTGTCTCCTTCTCAGTTCTCCAAACCAAACTGTGCCATTGGCGCGCATCAAAGGACAGAGACACGACTTTGCGCTCACCGGTCTCACTAGATAGGTCATTATTTCACCCCTCCTCCAGTGTCGACTGGTTTGGATACTGGCTCACACCCTCAATGGAAACCTGTACTCACTTTCCAAAGCGCTTAGCCCTGGTACAAGGAGCTTTCTCTTTTTTCAAACAACTATCCACACCAGGAATGGGTCTTGCATCCTATATCAACCGCAGACTCATGTCTGGACTGATCTGTCTAATCCTAACCTAAGCAGCTGACCTATTCGCCTCCAATGCATCCACTCTTGGTAAGATGGCCGTCCTCTGAAACAAGGTCCTCAGATTGGTCACCAACTGCTTGTACTCAATGCCTGCTAGTATCCTCTCCTGTAAGGCATGTCTCCCTCCGCTCGACTCTCTTCTCCCACAGAGAAGAAAAATGGCGGCATCTAGAATCGCCTGCTGATCACCCCTGATCAACCCACAGGCAGTTAGAATGCCTGCTACTTTGCCCCCACACAGCCAGAAATGGGCCACCAACTCTCTTAGGCCACTACAGGTTTAACTGAAATAAAACTACAAACTACTTCACTGGGACTAATATAGACCAGTCCCTGCAGTTCAGTCCCACTTGCAGATTGATAGCCTGGGCTCCTCTCTCCGCCCGGTAGTAACGCTGGCCAAATCCTTGCCTCTGCTTCATGCACACATCTCCTCCCGATTGATGAAAGAGTTCCTCCTGACCCTCAACCGGGAAGGTCTTACTCCAAACTACAATCAATGTTAAAAGTACAACTCCTACAAGACTGGACTTTGCTGTCACCACCCCCCTTTACTACCCTTACACGCCGACACTGATCCCTCACCCCTTCATGGGGCTGGACAGATTCACAGCCGGGAAAATACATCAAATGCCGACGGGAAAATCCTACCTGGCCACCAATCCAATCTCGGGCTAGAAAGATCCCGACAAGACCTGCCCCGCCTACCAACAGGACCAAGAGACCTTCAAATACATAGTCCTGTACTGCGACATCAAAGCCAAACACAGAACCCATCATCTTCCTGATACGCTTGAATTGGGCCAAGAGTCACTCATCTGGGCAACCAAAACTTCAATATCTGGTCTTGCCAACTATACCCGAGCCACTCAAACTGGTTTCCCTCCCTTGATTGTTCTTGGAAGTGGCCATCCCACACACTCACGACCTGCCAACTCACTTTCTAACAGGTTGCTTTCCTAGCTGTTGAGTTAAGACTTCCCTTACATGTTATAAGCTCTTTGGTTAATTCACGTATATTTCTTTACTTGGGTAATAAGACACTCTTCGTAGTACGAGGGCGAATACTTTCTGCCTGGAACAATATTCCCCTATTATTTCCATTGTATTATTTGATTGCAATTAATGTTTCTTTTATAACATAGCTAGGGCTGCAAGGAGGTTCCTGTATGTTAATATCGATTATATGAGTTAAACAAACAGGATTCATCATGTAGCAAATCGATCTCTTGCACCCCAGATGTCCAAGACAAGATGGGGAAAGCACTCAAAGGGCCAGAAGATGTGTGGGATGTCCAAACCTGATTTCTTGCTCGCATCAATAGCATCATGGCTTGCATAACCAGTACCATACCCCGCCATAAACTGCCAGTATGGCAAACTAGGATACACCTTAAAATAAGCACCTCCAAGCTGGAGGGTGTAGGAGGTGTACCTGACCACAAACCCTGTTACCTCTCATTCTGGCTGCAATGCTAACATTACTTTAAGATCAGAGGACATTTTTGGCTGCCAGCACCAGAAAGGGGCCCTTGCTTAGACTGTGGAAAAGCTATAATCCTTAAGAACATTTGCGAGACGATTAAAGCCAAGATAGAGATGGATTATGGCATACAGGAAAATCACAGGAAAGAGTTTACTGACAATTGGGCTGCAGTCAGTGCAGAGGTACTGTTAGGTGGTAGCTTCAGTATGAGGTATTCCGACTGAGAGTACCTGAATCATCTTATATCAGAGAACTGATTAAGAAGACACGAGTAACTTAAGCTAGATAAAAGGAGGCACTTCGGTGTAGATCGTCGAAGTGTTGGTAATGTTAAAATAGAAAACTGATTAGATTGATAAGATCCTTATCTGTGCTTGTTTTTTCTAATAGCAGCAAAGCTGCTTTGTTATGTATGTTCCGCGTCTGAGCAATCGCGGTATACATACTAACTCTATACTACATAAGTATCTTGCTCACAGTTCCGCGAATTTCACTTGAGTGCGGACACTCGTAGACCCTGAAAGCTCTCGACCACACCTTCTTGCTCCCACCATGAACTTGTTAGTCCCCGCTTCCGTTATCTCTAATAGGATTGAGACCACGTCGGTGTCAGCTCATCCGTTTGTCCATTCACAGTGGTGGTTACAAATTATCTTGCCTCTGGGCATCCCAGACGTAGTCTAATTTGCTAGACAGAAGATGGCCAGTCTTCTTTAGTTGGTTCCATAGAGAATTTGGGATGCTACCGGATGTTGTATTCTTGTCTTCCAGCATTACATGACTTGTCCTCGGGATCACACCTATGGGTTTTTCCCCTTGGACTCTATCTTTTACCAACATGTCCTTTGTGGATTCACCCGATCCACTTACTAGGCATAGTTACCTCCTTCATACCCTATGCGTCTCTGTAGGTACGAGGGGCCTAACTCGCATGCAAAACGTCTTGTTAGCTTCGACCCCTCTTCTGACTGCCTGTCTTCAAGTGTCTTTAACCTTATGCGCCGTGATATGGTTCACCTGCTTGCACTTGAATAAGGTGCCCGGAGGTCCCCCCTCATAGACCCTGAGAACAGGATCCTGTCGGACAGACTGCCGCGACATATATGATGTTGTAAGATGTGTTTCAATAATAGTGGTCCTTGGTGTTGGGACGCAACTACCCAGGCGGCCAGTGATGCCGCACTGTTTCAACCCCAGTGCTGGAGGGGGACTGATATCTTTATTCTTCCAAGTCTGTGTGCATCAAGGTAGGGTAAGTCCGCACCCTAAATCCTTATGGGGAGTCCGTGTGCCTAACAGGTACTGAGTGAGATTTCAAGTCAGGCCCCGATATGCGCCACTCCACAAATTCAAATTCAAACTCCCAGCAACTCAGACATGGGTGGCCTAGAGGCCCCCATCGGTAAAAAGAATGAGTTTGCATCCTGACTTTTCCTGATTTGCACCTTGCATCCTCTGATCCCTGTTTGCAACCTGAGAAGCATATATAAGAATACAATTGCTCTATGGACAAAACCCAGTAGTTTATAAGATAAATAGTAGTTTATTGTAGTTATAGTTAAAATCTGAGACATTATATCGCACAGATAACAGACTAATACAAGATTGAAATATTCTGCGTAGACAATTGACCGCTTAACTTTGAACTCGGGCATATACACAAAGCAGTTGGCCATTGGAAGTGCCACCAAGTGCAAATAAAGTGAAATCAACCACTAGCAATCTTGCCAAAATATAGTGTGAGGATATTCTGGAAGATAATTTGGTATGTTTAGGATGCATAGCATGCGTTAGAATACATCAGAATCTCGACATATTTTTCGCTAATAGGCTCTCGGGTAACCAATTCTATTCACAAGCAACTATCGTGTCTTTCAATTTCAGCCCGCAGGTGACCAGACTCATTAACTCTGTCGATTGCAATTCACAGTCCCCAGACAGCTTACAGAAAGTATCAGTGCCAGTAACTTTGGACAATACTGTGACTTCTACTATATTGAGACATCTCGTGCTCTGCCTTAAAGATCTAGAGCAGGCAGAGGAGGCTACTATAAATCGCCAGCCCGCAGATATGGAGCAGCGACAAGGTAGGAGTAATAATCTGCCCAGTGACGCAATTGAGAAAGTGTACGATAGCTGTAAGAAATGTTTGGATGCAGTTGCTATTAGATGTGGAAAAGGGTACACTAAGGAGCTTAGTATTCAAATAAGAACTTCAAGCCAACTCCAGGAATTCAGAGTAGAATTAGGGAAAGCTACTGTAATGGGGGCACTTTGTAGGAAGATGGATCCTAAGATTGCGACTGCAACGAAGCCTCAAAGTAGAAGTGAGGATACTTTCCCTAAGCTAGCAGATGACTTTGTCACTTAAGGTAGGGTAACTGGTGTTCCTTAGTAGGGTAACTGGGTCCCCTAGGTAGGATAATCATTTTTCCAAGGTAGGGTAACTTCACCCCTTGATGCCTTTATTGCCTTTGTAGGTCAACGCAACCACACATAATCTTGCCCCAGAGACCCGTGCAACGTTTATTATGTGTCCTTACCTTTACGCGAATATGCTCTCCAAAGGTTACCCTTCCTGTTACGGTAACTTGGCCTTCCTGGGTTACCCTGTCTAACTCTATCTCACCAAGTTACTTTGTTGATGCTTGTACCAACTCATGCCTACCCGTGGTATACTAAGTATACTTGGCTATCCTCAATCTAGTTACCTCTTGGTATAACATATGAGCTTGAGTCTAGTCCTCTGTAGCTACCTATCGATAGGGTCGTTACAGCTATGCAAGCATGATACGGTAAAACCCATGGTGACACTGACAGCTTTAGGAAGAAGAGATTCATCTAGGCGTGAATAGCATTAGCCTTAATTCACCATGCATCAGAAATCATAAGACTATCTCGGATAAAGTCTGAATTGGATTGAGACGTAGTATGTATTCGTACTAAGATTATGAACAACTGACTAGCCATTAGGAAGGGAAAGATAATGATCGTGGGATCTGGACAAGACAGGCAAGAGCAGAAAGAATCTGAGCAAGAGGTAGTAAGATCTACCAAGACTTGAGGTATAGTGAGAGGAAACGGCATCTGGGTACGACAGTCTTAGTTCAGGTTTCGTCAAGCTGGATAAGTCGCAGATCAGGGGTGCGCAGAGCAGGAGAGTAGTGGCTGCGATAACCACAAGGCCAGAGAGTCATAAACCAGACAACATCAGGATGCAATAGCTAAGCACTAGTGCTAGTCATAACATACAGTGCGTAGCGGTCCCCATATGGCTGGAGTTAGAATAGAGAATGCTGTGTAACAAAAATCACTAGCAAAGGTCAAATGGAGGTCTCATCCTGATTGGGAATTAGCGTTCCGTCATCATGTGCATCAGACACACAGAATGCATCAAATGCAAGTATTAGGTGGTAGCTTCAGCATGAGGTATTCCAACCGCAAGGCCCTGGATCGTCTTGTATCAGAGAACTCATTAAGAAGATACAAGTAATGTAGGCTAGATACAATAGAGGAGTTTGGTATAGATCGTCAAAGTATTGGTTGCGATCAAGTAAGACTTCTTATATTGAATAAGACGTCTTCTCCGTACTTGTTGTGTCTAATAGCAGCGAAGATGCTTCGATATTTATATTCCCCGTTTGAGCAATCGTGGAATAGATGGTATCTCGATGCCAACCAAGTATCGTGCTTCTCTTTCTGCGAAGACTTCTCGAGTGCGAACACTTGTACACCCTGAAAACGTCCGACCATACTTTCTTGCTCCCATGGTGAACCAATATGTCTGTGCTTCGCGTTATTGCTGATGGTATGGAGCCCATGTCAGGTGTCAGCTCATCAGTTTATCTGTTGACAGCAATAATTACGAATTATCTTGCCTCGTGCTTTACGAAGGTAGTCTAACTCGCCAGAAAGAAGATGAACCTTCTTCTTTGGTTGGGTCCATAGAGAATTCGACAGGCGACAGTAGGTCGAATTCATGCCTTTCGGCATTACTTGACTTGTCCTCGGGATCGCCCCTATGGGTTTTTTCCCTCAGACTCCATCCTTTGCCAACTCATCCTTTCTGGAGTCACCCGCTCCTGTTACTAGGCATAGTTATCTTTATCATACCCTACCCGTCTTTGTAGAAAAGTGGAGTCTAACTTGTATGCAAAACGTCCCATTACCATCGACACACTCTTCTCCCAGTCTGTCATCGAGTGTCTGTAACCTTATGTGCCATTGTGGGATTCATCCGCTTCCAGTTGCATATAGTGCCCAGTGGTATCCCTTCATACACCCTGCGAACATGATCCAGTCGGAGAGATAGCTGCAACGTATACGATATTATAAAATGTGTTCCAATAATACTGGTCTTTGGGGTTGGGACGCATTTAGCAACGTGGCCGGTGATGACGAGCCATCCCAAGGCCGGGGCTGGAGGGAGGTGTTACCTTTTTTCATCAAAGTTTGTGCGCATCAAGGTAGGGTAACTCTGTTCTAGAAATCCTTACGGCGAGTCCGTGCACCTAAGACGAGCTCCCCTCTTCAAAGTGTTCGTCCTGAATACTTTATGTCTATTAAACAATCTAACTTCCGTTTTCAAGCTCCACACAGAAGGGGTAAAAACCACCGGCCTTTACTTGTCCACCGATGGAAAACCTTTCTATGTTACTCAACTTCTCCAGGGCCCTGCATCTCCGGCCTTTCTCCATGAAATCTTTCCACCTCTTCCTGGGCATTCTTCCTACCTTCGGGTGGTTCCCAAGTATTCTCATCCTCTCCACAGGCTTTCCATTCCACAAAGTACCAAACCTCTTTCATTGGTTTATTCCTTCCTCAAACCTTTCCCGTGTAAGAAATAATATCGCTTTTGACAATTCTTTCTACCTCCCATTCTAGGTCTCCCTCGATGTCTTCAGGATCTCGGGGTGGGTGTTCGCGATTTGGTCGGTTCACGGCTCCATAGCATTCCACTAGGGAAACATGAATTACATCATGTATTTTCCACCGTCACGAGATTTCCAACTTCTGGGCCCTACTTCCTTCCTTTTCTAAGACTTTGAAAGGGCTATACAGTTTCGGACTCAACTTCTTCGAAGGGCGTTTGGTACCTATATTCCTTGCATTCAACAGTACCAAGATGCCGGCCTCGATGTTCGGGTGTTCCGTCGCTTTCCGGTCGTAATATTTCTTCATTGATTCTCGTGTATTTTCTAGAGTCTGTTTCGCCTGTCAATGTCTGTCCTCCATCCAGTTAGGTTAGCTCATCGTCCCGGGGTTATCAGATTCTCTCTCTTTCATCCATTCTGTTTGTAGGTGAAAGCCGTAGTTGGCAAAGAATGGGGTCATTTTGTGTCCGTTGGTTGCCGTGTTATTGTAGGCAAGTTCGGCTAAGGGCAATAGTTGGTACCAATCGTTCTGATTGTACTGGACAAATGTCAGTAAGTAACCTTCCAGCACTTGCTTGGTTCTTTCTATTTGTCCATCCATCTAATGGTGGTACGCTTTTGACATGCGTCGTTTAGGCCCTAGCATCTTGCATAATGATTCCCAAAATTTGCCGGAAAGCTTCGCGTCCATGTCCGATATGATTTCTTCCACCAATCCGTGAGGTTTCCAAACTCTCACAAGGAAGGAGTCTGCAACATCTTTTGCGATGGCATTTTGGTGCAGGCCAATAAAATGGGCCATCTTTATGTACTGGTCTACAACTACCATTATCTGGGTTTCACCCTAACATTCCAGTACTTCCGTGATAAGGTCTTTCGAAATAGAGCTCCAGGCAGCATACGGGATTCCCTAAGGTTACTGTAATCCATATTTTGCATGCTGTGGGGATTTACTGTGTTGACCCTCATCGCAGGATCGTACGTAGTCTCTGATCCATTCTGCGAGTCCTTTCCAGTAAAAATCCCTGCTGACTATTTCAATTGATTTTTCTTGTCCGAAGTATCCCGCTACCAAGCAGTCGTGATAGCCTTGGGCTATGTCTGTCTGTAGGGATTTGTCTTCACGGATGTATAATCAATTTTTGTAGTATAGTATCCTGTCTTTTTCTATCCATTTGTCCGGCATCTTCTTTCAGCTTTCTCTTAACCTGACCAGTTCACAGCCTCCTTCCTGCCACTTTTCATCTTCCTTCCCGGCCACTCTAATTTTCTCTAGAAATAAATCATTCATCGTTCACGTCAGGGCCGTGTTGATGTGAGTGATTGACAGCATTTCACTTTCCTTCATTAACCGGGGGTGATAGCCAACATAGGCCACGCTAGAGAATTCGTTGTTGCTGGTATCAGCATGAAGGAAGCATATTTTGACTCCATCTTCTTTAGCCATGATGGATCGTTGAGAGTTTAGGTCCCTTGACCTGAACCTCTTTTTGCCCCTCTTAGTTGTTCCTAGGTTGTCTACTTCCATGGCATTGGCATCGGCAATTGTTTCTACTATGAGTTGAGCAATCGGATCCCCTGCCTTAAACGAGCTGTCTGTCTCGCCATGGTTTCGAAGTATGACCTTGACTTCTCTTGTGTAATCTACATCTATTATATCACCGCCCACTCCTATTCCCATCTTGCTAGCCATACCACTTCTTGCGGCTAGCGTTCAATATGTTCCTTCTGGTAATCCTATCGCAATACCCGTATCCACCATTGCTTGTCCTTTTACTCGTACCAGCACGTCCTGTTGGGCATAGATGTCATGACCGGCCACGAATTGTAATCCCTTTGTTCGAATTATGTCCTTGTCGGAAAGTTTCATTATCCTCAGGCTTGTCAATTGGCGTTTTTCTGGGATGAGGGCGGTCTCTGTGCTGTGTTTTTGATAAATCACTCAAATTGGAAAATGTTCTGTTTTCAAAATCGACTCTTCCGTGTGATGAGCTCCCGCCTCAGGACAGTACTCCGGCCGTGTGCTTAGTGCTTAGAATTTCCCGCCCTTGCTTCTCGCTCAGTAGACTATTTTCAAGTCGTAGTTGGTCAACTCCTGTGCCCATCAAATTTGATGTTGGTTCCATATTTCTTTTGTTAAAAAGGACTGTAGATTTTGGTGGTCGGTATATACCGCAACAGGCTCTTCTTCACCTGTGAGTTATCGTCTGCATTCGCTGAACAGTTCCATTATTGCGAGTAGCTCTGTATCCTGCATCTCATAATCTTTTCGACGCTGTTTGGTTTCCAAGAATGGAATGCAACCGGGTGATGCTATCTTCCTTGGTATTGAGACAATACACATCTGAGCGCAAAATCGCTGGCGTCTGTCTCCACTCCTGTTTTTCTTCCTGGGTAAAAATGTGATAAAATTGGTGTCGTTATAAACCACCTTTTCAACTGCTCAAATGCCTCCTCCTGCTGTCTTCCCAGGTGAAACTCCTTTGGGTTCCCTTTTAATGTCTCGGTGATTGGTTTGCAAACGCTTGAGAAATCTTTGATAAATCGTCGATAGAAGTTTGGGAATTCAATGAAGATTTGGACTTCTTTAGCGTATCTCGGGTGGGCCCAGTTTTGGACGCTTTTCACTTTTCGATCATTCATGGTGACGCCGGTCGTTTTGACAATGTATCCCACAAATTGAACTTGTTCCTGATGGAACACTGACCCTTTTATTGAAACTGCCAGGTCATATTGTTCGAGTCGGTCAAGGACCTGTTGGACTAGTCTGATATGGTCTTCCATATTTTCGGAGTATATTAGGATATCGTCTAGGTGGAGGACTATTCCATGATTCAAGAATTCCCTTAGGATTTTGTTCATCATTGTCTGAAAGGTTGCGGGAGCATTTACCAGTCCGAAAGGCACAACCTTATATTCATACTCTCTGTGTCTTGTATGAAAGGCTGTCTCAGGTTCATTGCCTTTCCTCATTTGAACAAGTTGGTATCCATCTTTTAGGTCGAGCTTCGTAAATACTTTGGCTCCAGCGACACGGTCTCAGAGTTCATCCGTGAGCGGGTGTATTTATTCAGGATGGTAAGTTTGTTGAGGTTCCTATAGTCTACGCATAGTCGTAGACTTCCGTCAGGCTTGGGAATGATAAGAATTGGGGCTCCATAGGGGGACTCGCTATCCACTATTTTGCCTTGTGCCAGCATTTTCTTAATGTATTTGTCCAGTTTGTTCAACTCGTATGCTGACATCGGATAAAGCGGGCCCTTCCTTGAGATTGATGGTGTGATCGAAGGTCCTTCGAGGTGCTAACATCACAGCTCTTTTTCTCTTCAAAAAGGTCCTTGTAGTGGCAGTATGGTTTTGGCAGGGACTCTAACTTTACTCCTCCTTCCTCTTCTCTTCCAATCCTTCCTACATACTGTGCTTCTTCGTCGCAAGCCACAGTTTCATCCCACTCTAATAAATCCGCCACTGCCTCATCTTTTATATGAGCATGGCATTTTGCTTCTTCAAAAACCCATTTACTTGAGTCCACAATATTGTTCAGAGGGTGTTCGTTGTGCCACCACCCAAATGCGACGATTAAATTATATTTTCTAGCGTTCGTAATTTCGCAGGATATCATGCTTCAGTGACTGTTGGCACCAATTTCCAATGGAATAGGATGGGCATAGAATGTTCCTCTGATAGGCGCAGTTATGTCTTCGAAGGTCGTGATTTTTAAAGGTGAATCACGAGCTTCGGTCCGGATGTCTAGCCGTTCTTCGGTATCCTAGTTCTTGAGCAAGATGTTTGAACCAGAATCTCGAAATACATTTATGGCATGTTTTTGCCCTCTTGTTTCGATAAATGCCTTTAAATCAGGGCAGGCGTCGTGCTCAAGCTTTTTAACGGGTCTTGATCTTTCGCTCAGGCATTGATGAAATCTTTTCATTGATAGGGCTTCATTTAATGTGGGGGTTTGTTACCGCACCTGCGCAGTTTCCGCTGTTCAAGCCGCCTCAGACAAACCTTTACAATAAGTATTGTTTTTTTGAATTTTGAGCAGGGCACTATGAGCGGTCTTTTCCTCCTGCCGAGAAGTTCCCAAATTCCAGGAGTGGTGGTTCAGTCGAGTACCCCTTGAGTTCGCGACCAGGGTGCGCTACCCTTTATTGTCGACTTATCCCACATGTGAGGCTGTCCCCTGCGAGGAATCCACTGTACCTTCGGCTAAGGTGTTGGCTCTACTCCCCCGGAGTGGCCTCCTCCCACATCATTCGTCAAGACATGTATCTTGTGCACAATAGAGGCACCCCTGGCTTTTATTTGCCCGGCTGTGGTACCTGGAGAGAAAGTCAGGTTTCCCTGGATTCCGAGCCCCCTTCGTGTCCTGCAACTAAAGCCTTGTCCTCACATATGGTTGTCTTCTCTTTCTAGGTAGTCCCGTTGACCTGTTTCTTCGCTTGTGACTTTTTAAGGTTCCTGTGGTCAGCACGGACCACCCACCTTTGGGTAAAATGGAAACCGGTATCGTTTTTTGGTAATTTAGCCTTCCGGTTGGACACCATCACCGCCTATGCCGCAGGTTTCTCGACTCGAGGCGGCAACCCCACTACCTAATCACGATCATTGTTCGTACAGGAATGATGTTTTGACAAAATCTCGTCATGCTGAGAGGCCCATGCTGGGGGCCTTTGCACCGCTGGTTTTGAGCTTTCTCCCTGGCTGTCTACGGCCACAGTGGTTACCAGGAGGCGTCGCCTCGATGCGAATAAGGCTTGTCATTTGAGCTTTGCTTACCCTCGATATACAGCTGATACCTGTACCGCCTTTCGACAGAATTTCGATATGCGGTTTTTTATCTGGCACCATGTACATTCATTGTCGTTCTTTCCTTTGTCGCCAATTTTTGGATCGACACCCTCGTTGGCTTCAGCCCACACTGTGTGTTGCACCTCCCCCTTCGGTGCTACCATCCCTTCTTTTTTCACCTTTCACTCCGCAGCCTTTTTTGCCTTGTAGTCCCCCTTTTCTCTAGCCGAGTATTGCTTTTTTAGTCCCTTTGCGGCTACGGGTGGCTTCGAATCCTTGAACTTCCTTTTTTTGCCCTATGTGGCGCCGGAGGTAACGCCCTCTCGAACACTTTGTCATTCCTTGAAGTCTTCTTCGGCTCTGGTAACGATCCTGACTGGATCCAACCATTCCCCCTTATCGACATACTTCTCTTAATGAGAGTCGTCGTAATCCATCTTCGGGAATTTCGTCTTCAATCATTTTTCTCCAGGCTATCCCGGTGACTCTTGCATGGATGTTGAGATTTTCCATTTCTGGCAAGAACTTAGCGATGTCCCGCGGTATGTGACAAGGCCGATTTCTTGTAGGGCATTTTCCGCTTCGTGAGTAGGGCTGAAGCGTCGCAACGCTTGTTCTGCAAAGACTTGCCAGAACTCGTATCCCGTTGGTTTAGTGTAACCTACTTCTCCAGTCATTTGTCTCCGGTAGGTTAGCGCAAATGGCCCGACTCCCTTCCCCTTCATCTGGCTCAGGGCGTATCAGACTCGCTGCACCTCATCTTCCTACTGCCAACTGTTTCAGCCCAAGAAATCTGTGCATGTCAACAACCACATGCCGATTTCATGATGATTTCGTTCCTAAACAGGGCAGCGCGTTCCGCTGGGACTCTGGTTCGTCCTCCCATGGCGTCAGTCATAATTCGTGACAGGGTGGCTAACTGCTCCTCATCTGCCGCATCATCGTCGGCTTCTGGCTGAGGTGCGGGTCTCTTGTCTCTTCTTCCTTTCTTACTCTCGCCTGGCTTTTGTCCAGATCCTTCTCCTTCGTCATCAGGGTCTCCTCCCCGTCCTGGAGCCCCTGCCGCCCTTCTTCGTGGTGGTGGTAGTGAGCTTCCGCCTCCTTCCTCTGAGGCTTCAGGTGTCAGATCTGACACCTTCTCTTTTCCTTTGAGCTGTCCCAACAAGGTCTGCCCCATTGCTTTGAGCTCCAAGATCTCACCATCTCGGGCCTGCCATGCTTCTTGGTGCCGTAACATCTCCTGCTTCATGAGATTTATGCTTGTCTCATGATTTTCAAGTGTCCACTTCTGTTGCTGGTTTAGCCGAACGATTTCTGGGTCCAACAGCAAGTCGAGGTGCATGGACTGTTCATCGGTTCAGTGCACGGCTTCGTGGAGCTGAGATGTGACAGCCTGGTGTCTGGCTTGTCTAACCTCTGTGTCTTCTAGCCGTTCTGCGACTTGAGCTGTGAATCTTTCCTGGACTTTTTGTGACTCCAAGTCTAGGATTTGAACTTGATTATCAATTCGGTCGAGCTCCTGGCCAACAATCTGAGCATCACATTTCAACTGCAATTTGACTTTTACCAGTTCCGGGGCCATAAGTAGCACTTCGGTTGGCCGGGAGCTGAAAGAGAGATGCCACGTATCTCTACTTTCTTTGAGATATGGGTCGAATCGTCCCAGGATCCCGGCCAAACGTTCAGGTCGATCTGTCATCATGGGCTCGTGGGTAGGATCAGCACTTTTCGAGCCTCTTGTGCATCTACTTCGTTGCTTAACAAAGAAGCATATCGAGACGCTTGGGGACCGGGGCGCAGGACTACCAGAGTGCGACCTGGCTAATCGTGTACTGCCGGGCTCAATATTTGCCCCTGTGTCCTGGGACAATTCGTCCCCGCCTTCTTCCTGTTGTGATTCCATGGGCCCAGGCACCTTGGGGTTAGAAACCATGTTTTCAACTTCTTACTGGAAAACCTATCTTTTGTTTCCTCCTCACGGTTCTGGTGTCTCGAAGTTCTGACTCGAGCGCTTATTCCATTCTTGGTACTGAGTGTAGCAAATGGAGTGGGATTTTTCTGAAGGAGTATGGTAGGTGAAGTTCTCGCCCTACTGCTATCGGTATAGTGCGGCTATGTCCGCAATCGTCGCGGTGATTTCTGGATTTGGCCACCAGAAATAGGATTCGTGGGGGAACTCTTGTATCTCTAGTTCAGCTATTTTGGTAGAGTTGAGGCCTTCGTCTATTGAAGTAGTCCTTGAAGGTCTTGGTGAGAAGAGGGTCTCGGGTTGGGGAGTATCAGTATCTCTGCCAAATATTCATCTCGGTAACGATGTGAAGTATCAATATACTGTTAGGTAGTAGCTTCGGCGTAATGTATTCTGACAGCGAAGACTTGGATCGTCTTGTATCAAAACATTCATTAAGAAGACACGTGTAATGTAGGCTAGATTCAATAGAGAAGTTTGGTATAGATTGTCAAAGTATTGGTAGCGATCAAGTAAAACTTCTTATATTGGTAAGATCTCTTCTCTGTGCTTGTTGTGTCTAATACCAGTGAAGATGCTTTGATATTTATATTCCGCGTCTGAGCACTCACTGTATACATGCTATCTCTAGACCAACCAAGTATCTTGCTAATCTTTCTGCCACCACTTCTCGAGTGCGAACACTCGTACACCCTGAAAACTTCCTACCACACCTTCTTGCTCCCATGGTTAACTTGTCGGTCTGTGCTTCGCATTCTTCCTGATGGTGTGGAGACCACTTCAGGTGTCAGCTTGTCCTTTTATCCATTGACAGCAATAATTACGAATTATCTTGCCCCCGTGCTTTACAAAGGTAGTCTAACTCGCCAGACAGAAGATGGCTATTCTTCTTTGGTTGGCTCTATAGAGAATTCGACATGCGACAGCATGTTGTATTCTTGTCTTCCGGCATTACTTGACTTGTCCTCGGGATCGCTCCTATGGGTTTCTTCCCTCGGACTCCATCCTTTGCCAACTCGTCCTTTCTGGAGTCACCCGCTCCAGTTACTGGGCATAGTTACTTTCTTCATACCCTACCCATCTTTGTAGGAAAGAGGAGACTAACTTGTATGCAAAACGTCCCGTTACCTTCGACCCACTCTTGTGACAGTCTTTCTTCCAGTGTCTATAGCCTTATGCGCCGTTGTCCGATTCACCTACCTCCACCTGCATACGGTGCCCGGAGGTCTCCCCTCATATATCCCGCCAACAGGATCCGGTCAGAGAGATGGCCAAGACGTATACAGTGTTTAAAGACGTGTTCCAATGATAGTGGTCTTTGGTGTTGGGAAGCAACTACCCCGCGGCCATTGATGACGCCCTGTCCCAACGCCGGGGCTGGAGCGGGGTGTTAGCTTTTTTCTTCGAAGTTCGTGGGTATCAAGGTAGGGTAACTCTGTCCTAGAAATCCTTACGGGGAGTCCGTGCACCTAACAGCAAGGTTTATTTTTCCTGATGTATAGTGATTATAATCATAGATTAGCGTAGCTATTAATATGGATGCTTAGTGGCAACTACCCACTGCTTTCCAGATCCTGCCAGCATTAGTACCTGTATTGCATGTCCTTCAACAAAGCCTGAATGTAACCTCATTCCAGGAATAGACACTAGTAAGCATTCTAAGTCTATTATTGTCCATTTACAGGAAATATAAAACCCCATCAACTTTGTAGCCATCACTTGTATTCTACTCCATAAATATCTTTTTCTTTGAGGCAGCACTGTATTCAATTCTATTAGCCCTTATACTACTACAAGTACCAATTTTGCATTATCACAGTTCCTGAGCACGTATTACCCATATATATGATAAAGTGATATCTGTAAGTATCAAGAGAGTGACAGAGCTTCAAGACAGCAAAAATAGTTGTTGATATGTCAGGAAACTTGATAAGCTCAGCAAAGGACTCAGTACGTCATGTCAGGATTCAATCCATTGTATATCTCATACTATTTAAGAATCTCTTTATAGCCTCTAGGAATAGGTTTGCTTGGTATACACAATGTATGAATTCTTCAACCGATAAATGATACGATCATTTTATCTATTGCTCAATGTATGTCTGGTATCACTAAAACCTTGCTTTTCTTGCACAAATGACTACTGACTGGATCAAGCTTCCTTTGCCAGTCTTTTTGTGAGATAGATGCTGTATCTTCCTGTATTGCAATATGTAGAAATAGTTTAACCTGATCGAAGTGGCAGTAGCTCATAGAACTATGGCCCCAAACTTGACTTGCCCTCTAGTTCTAATAGAACACAATGGCATACGGCCTATTTGAATGGTCATATCATACCTCAAACTGTGCAAAACTCTGCAAACCCAATCGGGTGCTGCCCTTGCTACTTCATCATTCATTTTCACCTTGCATATGCATTCATTGCTTGAACTGCTTGCTGAATTATACTCTCATCCCGGAACAAGCTGAAAATGGCAACTGATGTTAAGCTCGTTTCTTCCAATACTTTCAAATCGGTTATATGTTCAGCTCCACTCATGCGCCTAATCCCTGCTGCATCCTGCGGTATCTGTTTTGTCGGCCACCTCTTTACCCATCCTGCTAACTGGGAAATATTCGGATTGTATGAAGAGAGTGTTTAGAGTCTTGTTTGGCTGCTATCTCAGTTTTCTGCTCAGGTAGGTAGCTTGCAAAGGCTTAGTTCTTGGCCCATTACTCGCGTACATTAAGAGGTAGTTTCAAATCACATGATTGCTTACCCATATTTGGTTAACTCACGTGTACTAATGCATCAGAGAGTGTGCGCCATTGTCTCAACACACAAAAGGATACAAATTAATAATTAAAATGATAAATTGATAAATGGAAATATGGGAAATAAAAGGAGAAAAATAGCAAATAGAAAATATAGAAACAATAGAAAGGATAGAAAAGATATTATTCATGTCCAAAAGCAAAGGTTCTTGCATTATGCCTCCCAAGATGTTACTAGTCGGCGAAAAAACCACAGTTTGAGTAAGCCTACTAGTGGTTTTTTCGCGAACCACAGATCACGGGATGCTTGGCCGAAGAGCTAACTGTAATTGAGGTGGTTATTTCCCCGAAAGCCGTGTGCTATTCGATCATGCTATACCTCAAGGTTTCACCGATTTTCATGCTACCGGTATATGAAAGGTTTTCTCTTTAACTTGTATAAACTTATTTCACTCTATCAAATTTGAATTGTAGATACTTTTATACCAACTCCTCTCTTTATCGTTTATCCTTAGAGTATATGATATGTGTCTATGATAGCTTTTCTCTCTTGCTACCCTGTTGGGCATCCTGTAAAATACTCCCCAGCATATAGTGACTCATTATGCCTCTACTCACTCATCACGAGGACTATTGTATTTTGATACCATTAGAGTAGCTTACTCAGATAGTCAAGAGTACTTGTAGAGGGTGCCAACTACGGGCGACCACAATCTCCCTCATCCTCCCCCTGCCAAGCTTCGTGTTTCTCCTGGACAGGGTGGGCATCATTTTCTGTACTAGGACCAATACACGGGACCTGTCTTCGCTGGACCGACCGTTCATAATACTTTGAATGAGTTCTGAAGGGAACAGGTTTGTGATAAAAGGTAGAGATGAAGAAAAGAAAGCACTAGCAAAGCCGCTTTTGTGGATGCTATAAGCAGCCTTTATTCATCCGTATCGACTCTTGATACATCATCGGTCTGTAATGTCAAGAACAATATGGTTATTTAGCACGTTTTCTTTTTTTCTTTTTTGTTTTTTTTGAGTCATGTATTCGTTGCTGAAGGTACAAGAAACCGCATGGAGCACTAGCGATAGCGAAAACGAAACCTATAAAACAATCCAACGGCCCGCTTCACCTCCTCATGAGACAAAGAAATACCCCTCACCCTTAGGAAAACAATCAAACATGAAAAACTCGCCGTACCTCTAAGACCCTATGGTATGGGCCTAACTGCACACCAGCCATCAGCCTAAACTAATGGGAAGGAATGCATAGGAAAACCAAACACGAAGAAAGCAAATGTAAAGATGTACAGGAGTAAAGAAACCCTTCAGCAGGCTCCCCTGAACAAAAGAAAAGTATCGGTGGACACCTCCATGCGCCACTGAGAAGACTAAACTATCACGTAAACTTGACTAAGAGCAACACACGCTAGGATGTCAGTTTAGAGTGTGGCAGAAACTTGCACAATCTCAGGTTACCAAAAGAGAAGAACTTGTATTTTGCTGGATTTTTCTGCTGATTTTAATACGCAATTTGTAATTCCTACCTCCTGCTTGAGGGTTTAATTACTATGGCACTGACCTCTCATTGTATTATGGCATTTGTGTAGCTCAGTTTCACCTTATTTTAACCTACTAGCGCATGTTGCTCTTATTCAAGTTTATGCGGTACTATTGCTAGCCTTTAACAAGAGAAACTTGTCGAGACACCAAACCCGAAGGATGCAGGGGGAGGAATATTCGACGGGACAGGACCCAGGTCGGCGACGCTTTTGACTTTAGGAAAGGCCAAGGAGACAGTCCAATACCATGACCAACCGTAACTTATTGCGAGGTTTGCTACCGTAGAGTAAATTGCGGGAGCGGATGAGGTAGGAGAGGGGAGCCACCCAGCGAGAAGACCCCCTCAGCCTTCAAGGTGCCAGCTCTGCGGACAAGGCAAATAAGGTGCCAGCTGATGGCAGTAAGGTGCCAGCAAGGAGGGTCTGTAGCAGTACGGTGCACGCAGATCCAAATGTGGGAAGCAGGCGGAGGAAGGCTCACCAACAACCAAGCAGTGCAAACATGGAGGACGGAGACAGTGTTACGATTTTTTGAAAGCCGACAGTATCCACCGAGCAATTCAGGAGAGAGTGCAATACCAGAGAGCAGGGCCACCAGGGCAACTACTTCACCGATAGCCTGAAACTAGCGACCGTGTATTGACAATGGGAGAAGGGTTGCCAACTGTGCAAGACGCTAAGCAAGACGTGTCGTGAAGTGCGGGATAAGGGCGAGATACATTAACACAAGGGTGCTTAAACGACGACAGAATCAAGAACCCCGTGGGAGGTGAGCCCAGAGGCCACAGTAGAAGAGGAGGAAGAGATGTGTGTGAAACTCCTTGGCAGAAGCCATCAAGTGAGATCAGAGGCGGAGAACACTCTCACGATGATTTCTCATGATGTTGAGATTTCAATCGCTGGAGGTGGAGCGGACGTGTTGGATGTCGCTTATTTAGCACAGTTGTCTAGTTATTTACCTCTCAACTTTATCACGGTTTCTATCTTTTCGTGGAAGGGAAAAAATCGGGCTCGGTAGGGGCTTTCAGCTTATTGGCGAGTTTTCCCCGTCGGCCTTCCTTTCCCTGGCTACCTGGAAGGGGGAGGGGGAAAGGGTGATTATTAACATTTTTCTTTCTCCTCCCCTAGCCCGTGAAACTGGATGGGCTGGAGTGTGGGGTGGTTCCATGTTTGATTCTAGGTTTGTGGTGTCTTGTGGTGCTTGCCCCGGCCTTGGGAGAATAGGGGTGAGGAATTGAGGGCTTGCCGACAGATAACGCACCGCACCTGAGCTGCATTCTTGGTGCGATGATACTTGTATCAATAAAGCGCACGATCTCAGATGTAACATGACCTTTAAAAGTTGTATCACAGAGATAAGAAAACTCCCAAACTTCCCGCATTTTTTATATTTCTAATAATAGCCCATCTTTTGTCTACCTCTCCATTCTTCCCTAGATACTCTACCTATCAGTGGAACCTACTTTGTCTAATAATTCGAGAGTTTGACGAAATAAGAAAAATCCAAGCCAGAGCTCATAGGTTTTCCACAAACGCAACGGCCATCTGTTCTCGTAATTTTCTCGAATACGCCTTTGAGAATAGCGGACATATATAGAGCTCCAAACAAAAGTGATCGATAGAGGGGAAGTCGTTCGATGATTTCTTACTGCGAAGTAGCCCAAGTTCTCGAAGGATCAAGAAATTAAGGCGCACAGGAGGCTGACAAAGGCAGATAGTAACTGCGAAATTCTCTATACATGAGATGATGGCCATAATAAAATACATGAGAAGTTCCGACCCTCTCCCGGGTGAATAAACAATACTTGGTGGGTGACGATGTATAATAGTAAACAATGACCTCTGGGGTCCTCTATGAACAACTCCTGGAAAAAAATAGCAGATGAAACAAGCGATATAAGAAATGAGCAGAGGAATGTAAATCGGAAATGCGAAAAAGGTTGAGCTCCCGACAAAAACGCCCATAAAGCCCGTCATAGTTTATCCCAAATATAACCCCATTCTAATAGCCGAATAAAAATATGAGGAAAAACAAAGGGAATAAAAATCTGAAGATAAGGAATATTCGCAATAGATATCAGAAAACCCAAAAAAAAAAGGTAAAGCCGAGAAATATTATGCACTACTCAAAAACAAATCATCACGTACGGTCTGCCAAGTCCCCGCCAGCGACTGAGTTGGCTGTAGAGGACGAGGCGGACGAGTAACCGAGACTGCCGACACCTCCGTTCAAAAGATCATGCACGGCAACCCGAGGAACTGAAGGAACTGGGAGCTTTCGCTGTGAGCCATCAGCACGGTTGATGATATCCCCAAGCCGGATTCCATGGCTGGGATGTGAAGGTTGGGACATATTGCCGCTAGCATTATATGGATCGGCAATTTCCATAGGTGCAAGAGGGGGCACGGGTCTAAGTGAAAGATGTCGGATGCTCGGAAGCTGCATTTGGTAGTCATCACGATCGCGAGGGAATAGACGCGGTGAGTGTGCCGGTGTTGCCAATGGCGTGCTTTCAGGGGTTGGCGAACAGGAGTCGTGAGAGAAGGTGGGAGAGGATGGCGCAGTAGAAACTGGAGAACTCGGTCGAGATTTCTTTACCGAGCGGTGGTGGTTATATGGGTCATCGTCCTCGTGGGAGTGGGACCTGGACATTGGCTGTGCACCATGAGAGAACGATGGAAGGGGGGGTCGACTATGCTGGTGGTGTTGGAGGTGATAGTGATGCCTTTCTCGCTCCAACTGTTGAGACGCTGTTTGTGCCAGGAATCCCAAATCCAGCCCATAGTTGTATTTACCACCCATAAGCGAAGGGCTACTCGATGTTCGAAAAGGCGTCAGCCCGGAATGGATGGATGGCTGGTGCATTCCATGGTATGAATGTGGTGGAGACACGTTCGGTGAGCCAACGTGGGAAGGGGGAGCAGACTTAGAGATGATTTTTGGTGGAGGAGGCATCATCTTTCCCGGCGAGCCTATTGAGGGATGATCGTGTTGGGCAGCCTGAGCAGCGGCAGCAAGTGCGGCCTGCTGCTGGTTCTTGTTGCTTCTTCGGGAGTTTGGGTTTGTATGGATTCTGGAATGTCGAGTAAGTTCGTCAGAGCGGCTGAACTTTTTTGAGCAACCAGGAAATGTGCATCCATGTGGCTTCTCCCCGGTATGGGTTCGAATGTGCCGAGTCTGGTGTTCGAGACGGTGAAAAGCCTTATCACACATGGGACATTTGTAAGGACGAGGAAGTTCAGGCCTTTGGTCCTGTATCGAATCCTGTGGTGGCATGAGAGGAGGAAGGATAGAAGAAAGCCCACTATGGTTCAACTGGTGGCTTCGTTCGTGATCGTGGAAAGACATAGGTCTATGTGAAGGATGTGGAGGGGATTGATGGAGGAGGGATGCAATATTAGACGTTGAAGGACCTCGCTGCATGTGATTCACGCTGCTCAGCAAGAGTGATGAAGAGATGACGAACAGAGGGAGGAAAAAAGTGTGGAGAAGTTAGCAGGCCCGCGGGGTTATATAGAGTATAGCCGGTTGCTGATCTCAGGAGAGCGTGGGGTGAAAAGGGAGACAAAAAGTGTGGAGGAAGGGGGGCGCCGCCGGATTTGTACCGCGATCGAGTACAGCCGTTCGGGGAAATTTTTCTGGTTTTCCTTTTTTCTCCTTTTATTTATTGGGAAGGAGGGTGGTACAGCCCGTAAAAAAATATAGAATAATATAATAGTGCTATAAAACAATAAAGCTTCGGCTGCGGGCAATGACGGTGCTGATGATTGAGGAAAGGATGGTAATGTTGATGATTGCTGGGAACCTGTTTTTTTTTTCCTTTCTTTTTATTTTTTTTCCTTCGTTGTACTCGAAGACGATGATGATCGAGGTGACGATGAGGCGGAAGGATGAATAAATGGATGGGTGTGTAGGTGTGTGTGCGTCGCTCCCGGCGAAGCTGAAAAAGCGTGTGAGGGGAGGGAAAGGGCTGCCCTTTTTTTTCTTTTTCTCTTCCTCTTCCTCCTGTCAAGCCTGAATGTGAAAGAAAAAAGGGTATGAGGCGCTGCTTCTGTTGGCGCTTTGCTGGAGCCTGGGGCGTTTGTCAGACTTGGCCGATGTGGGGACACCGAGCCGCGGAGGGGAACCAAGTGGGACAAGATTATTGCAGGCGGTAGGTGAACAAAAATAAACCCCCACTGAAAAAAAAAATGAAAAAAAAAAGACCCCCCCCGAAATGAAAAATTGTTCCCTCACGTTGCAAGAGGACAAGAGAATGGCAAAATTGCTTAAAAGACGAACAGTCGTGAGTGTGAGAATGGTATTATTCCCTGCTGAATCTCCTAGTACCGGTATATGCTACTCAACCCCTATGTTCGTTTGTCCGGGCTTCGAGACGGGGGCTTGTTATTCTTCTGGAGGAAAGACCTAACGATATCCTTCACGCTGTGTCCAAAGTATCCGGGTGCTGTTCAGTGCAGGTGCAAAGCTCGTTCGTCTTTGTGGTGAGGGTGTTTAGCGACTTGATGGGGAATAGAACTAGGTCCGGAGAGAGGGGGCGGTAAGAGGGGGCGTAGATATGGGGGAGGGCGGGCTTTTTGTAGATACTCCTCTACAAGGCAGGACTTGCGGTGGTGGAATGTTGGTGGGTGTCTGTCTCCTGATCCTCGAGTATGATACCGTACTCGTACTTTCATAAACAGGCGTAGACAGCGAAGCACCCACAACACAGGCTATCTCATCCGCTCAACTCACACATTCATATGTTCAACTTGCTTCGCGCCGCCTCCCCTCCTCCCCCTCCCCCTCCCACGCTCACACTCACACTCACACTCACACCTCACAAATGCGCCCATGAAGGGGTAACCAAGCGCAAAAAAAATAAAATATAAAATAGGGCTAAGTGGAATCGCAGTGGGTGGATGGATGGGTGTCCTTGCTGATCGGGGTTCTACGGCTGAGAGACTGCGATGAGTGGGGTTGGTTGCATGTCGAGACAAACCTCTCTTCGATCAAAAGGAAATTTCATCTGATGCACTCATTCCAGTGTGGGGGAGCCCGTCATCGCAACAACCTCCACCCTTTCCGCCACTCTGTCACTTATTCAATCACTCACCACCACTCCGCCCAACCGATTCCCCTTCTCCCGACAGGGTCCCCGGCAGTTACTCGAGCAGTCAGACAACGTCGCGGACAAGATAACCAGTGCCGTGCCGTATCACACCTCACACATGCGTTTTAAATACTTTTACAGCTTTGCCTCAACTTACCGCATCCCCCCTAACTTATGCTGGGTTATGGTGCCATGGCATACTCGCCTTTCTTGTGGCACACCATGTCTAATGCGCAGTGGGGGAAACAAGCTCCTCCGAAGCCCATTGTATGGCCACTCAAAAACATGGGGAAGTGATAGGATGGTAAGTCAAAAAACAAAAAAGGGGGTAGATGCACCCGCTGCTTAGATGGACGATATGACGCTGCGAAACAAGGCCAAGTGACTACTCGAGTATACACCAACCCCCATATCTCATTCTCACTGGTTGGTCCTACGTACCCTACATCCCCACCGCCTGGACACGGTTGGGTACGGCAGTCCGCTATGAATTATTGCTCCCACTTAGATCTGTGACCTTCTGGTTATGTGCGAGTACAAACCACAATACGAGCCCGCCTGGCCTTATGATGGATAACCTTGGAAACCTGCCCCGGACACCTAACCGGCGGCGACGATAGTGTTGTTTTGTTGTTGATGTTTGTTGTTGCTGTTGTTGGTAAGTATTTTCTTACGATTTTTGGTAACCAGCGCCCAAGACCGGTACATGCGTTTATAAAACTTTTTCATGTCTTACAAACTCGCTTCATTTTTACTCCATCCACAGGACCCACCCTCGGACTCCTGTGCGCACCAACGTCAACGAGACTAAGCTTTATGGGCAGGAAAGTGGCCCTTTTCTTTTTCTCTTTTCGCCCTCCTTGCACAAGAGAATAATGTCAAAAATTTGCTTTATTTACACAAAAAGTCCGTATCACCATTTTTTGGAGAGATGTTTCGTGTGGCCGTTTGGTCTGCGAAAACGACAGCGGCCAAAGGGTTCGTTCTCGGCATTGTGTCCGGAGGGTTTCAACGGCCGGTCAAAGATTTAGAGAGATATGCATTGTTCGGCTCCATGAAAATCAGTCCCGGACTAGCACTCCAAAGCTTCTTGCGTGGGGGTGCCAGTAAGGAAGGATGATGCTGTTTGGATTACAGGGGGGGGCAAAGAGAGGCCCAGCTCTGAGGTACGGTACTGTGCTGGTACGAGTACGGCATGATACGTCCGGAGGGAAGGTCGGGAGGAGTTCCGTTTCCACTCGAGCCCTGCGCACGCCCTCGCCAGGAACGCGATCTAGGTCCCTACAAGTACACTGATGCAAGATCTTTGGGAATCTGCTTTCGATTTCGCTTGACATACTATCAAATATCTAGTCTCAGTTTTGCGAACTGAATCCCTTCCCTTCCCCTTGTTCCCCCTTGATTGCTAACCGCCACTACATCTCACCAGAATCCTTCCTGCTACCCTTCGCTTTGCTCGGTGGTGCCCTTACATGTGGGAGGTTCTAGATGAACGGATAGTGCCCCGCGGTCCTATTTAAGGGCAGTACAACGTTACCGAACGGTGGATCTAGGCATTCCGCGCCCGAACTCCCCCGTCTTTGTGGTCCGCTCCGATGAACATGGAATGAGTTTTGCCGTAGATAAGGCGGTGGATCGTGGTCTGTGATCTAAATGGAGTACCGGTACTCGAGTAGAATATTGAAATGGGCTTAGCAGCGCCGGACAAGGGGAGAACAGTGGTACCGGTAGATCGCAACGGGAGACCAGATGGACGGGCTAACCGAAATCTAACGTTTCCCTGCATAATCTGGTTCGACATACCCCCTATGGCCCCCGGGCGAGACCCCTCTAGTTCACTTGGCCATCTATTATTTGACCTTTTTCCTCGATTTTATCTAGTTTTTCTCTGACTAATTCTAAGGTTCCGGCTAATTTCCCGAGCTCGCCCGATGGGTGATAAGGCGGAGATGCAGGTCAAAAAGTTTCATCCAAGCTCGTGCGGGGGGGGGGCTTCGGTCGCTCACCCGAAAAATGGCAGATAGTAGTGCGGACACGATGCCCGCCAGTACTATGCCCGTAACGGGCCCGTACCATGTCCTGGTGCCTCCAGTGTCTATGGTATCAATCATATCACAGAACCCGGGGGGCCTGGTGTCGCTTGGACGTTGAAATACTCATGATCCCTGCACAGCTGTGGGACTACAACAATCTCCCCTCCCCCTCCGTGCTCCTGCCGTACGGAGATACTGGGCTGGCTCCTGCCATTCCTGTAGAGGTGCAAGAGGACACATCTGCCACAGGTTCTGCCGTGTTGGTGCTGTCACCCAACCGCCGCTCTTAGACCCAGCACACGTCAGATTTCGGGTTAACCAGTCCCTTTCTCCACAATAGCTGGGTCAACAACTCAATTTTCTTCGGCTAGTTGTGATACTGACAAGAGACACTTGCGCCGGGTTCAATACCGCCACCAAATACTAGTGCCCCCACAACCAAACCTCAAAATTGGTTGCTGCAGTTGCGGCGCGGCAAAAGGGTCGAACCCAGGGAATTGGTGATACTGGACCAGCAGATTCCTTTACCTGGTATTGATCCTGCAGGCATATTTATTCCTCCTTTTCCCGCGGCCACATCAAAACTATGTGATAGATGCCCCGCATAGTTATCCGAGGACCCTTGGGAGTTCTGTCCGTACATCTGTAGCCTCCCCCGAACGCCGGGCGAAAAATGGGTTAAACGAGAATGATAGTCTATGAAGCAGAAATGCTCACGATTTATTGTTATGATGCTTGTAGCGGCCGGGCTCGGCTTGAGGCGGAATTTTGGAGAGGGGGGCGGGTACTATCCTTCGCGGCTGTGGATTTACTGTAGGGATATAGCTTTCCCTATAGAAAGTCCCGAGATGCTGATTGGGGTGGGACTTTTCAATAGGGAAAACAGCCAACAAATCGCCTCATATTTCGGAAGATGACATGCTCTATGAGCCATGGGGGTAGGGGTTCTCATTACGATGTCTTTTTCAAAAGAAAATGAGAACAAGGCTCTGTTTAGCAAGCCACAAAGGTGGCGTTACAAAATTTAATGAAATAATTTAGCGTTGCACTTTTTTTTTTTGGTAATGACTCGACTTGCGGGCTTACTGCTGGGTCTCCGTTTCTATCACATTTATATAAGCAAGGCAGCTGCTATGGGATATGACCTTTTCTGTGCTCTTTAGTCAATGGGGTTCGAGGATTAGCAAAAATTGAATCCACCCGCGAGAAAAACGGCATTTTTTATAGTGCGGTGCGCCCGGTTGGGTCTGGCCTTTTTCGCGACCGTCCTGCCGTCGGTGTCGGCGGGGCCCTGGGGCTATCGCTTACTATCCCTGGTATCAACCCAACTATGATACTGCTGTACCCATGCGAGAAATCGTAGCCGGGGCAAAACGACCCACGATGGCGGGAATGCTACAGCTGGAGATTCACATGCTAGAAGGCTGAGAGGGCTCCTAGATATCAAGGACGAAAAGAAGCAATAGGGCCTAGGGGAGCAAAAAAAGCAAAAAGCAAAAACAACCAGCATCTATTCACGTGCTTCTCATAAGGAACAATAATAGATCTTAAACCTTCTCGACACCGCGGGCCAATGGCTCTGAGCCCAACTCGACACCGCGGGCCAATGGCTCTGAGCCCAACTCGACACCGCAAGCCAATGGCTCTGAGCCCAACTCGACACCGCGGGCCAATAGCTCTGAGCCCAACACTTGAGTGTTGCTATCATTTGAGGACTCGATTGGAACCTCGTCGTTTTCCTCAACCTCTTCCGGTAGAATCAGATTCAAGAACATTGCAAGACTAATGGTTATTTGGGAAAAAGTGAGTAGTAAATCGTTAGTCACTGGCTCGGCATGGCCGTAGAGGGTACGGCATCTAGCAGGGGTTCATTGTCACTCACAAGGCGGTTATGGCAAACCCGGTCTCCATGATAAGGTTGATGGCATCCAAAAGCCCCCGCAATCCCCCACCTCCCTTGTAGGTGAAAAAGTGGCTATCAAGCCCTTCAATCAGTGGCTGATCCTCCATTCCAGAAGGGCAAGAAGGAAATCTTACTCAAACCATGTCGGGACGAGGGTAGCCCCGTATCTATAGTATCATATGATATCCCGTAAGTCTTCATTTTTCTTTCAACGGGAAGGATGCAGATTAATTTACCCCAATGCAAGAGCTGCTGTCAGAATGAATCGGTCTAGAAAAATTTGAGCGTTAATTTGAGAGACTAAGCGATTGAAACTTCAATGGCGGAGCAAGACAAGTTGAGGGGTAGGGCAAGTGTGAGAGGGAAATGGGGGGGGGGAAGAAGAAAAGCTTACTACGACGTGTGAACGGCATTGTCGCCGTAATCCTCATTCCTGATACGGCAACTGAACAGAACTGTGCGCAGATCAGTGGTCCTTTTTATTATTATTTTGGCTACCCTTGGGATGAAAAGTGGCTTACGAGGAATGTAGTCATCCCGCCCAAGACTGCAGACGGAATTGCCACGAGGGATGCAGCAAATTTTGAGAAAATTCCCATAATTATCAGGAAGAAACTATACCAAGTATGAGTTATTATGATCCGCGAGTGTTGTGTGCCTAAGAACAGAAAATTTCGACGGGATTACGGACCAACACGCATACCCGGCACTGCGGTTTGCGCACCGAGTGAGAGCGATGACTCCCTAATGCTTTGTTAACCAAGACGTCGCGGACGTGGAGGAGGCCTGGGGAGGCGGCGGTTCGTACATTGTTCTGAGCGTACGTGCTCACGGGAGTGATGGTGGCTAAACTTGCTAGAAGTCCGTTGATGCCATCGGCCAAGAGACCCCCCTGGATACGTGAGTCGAACATTTTGCCCTCGACATCTAGTCTGGAGACTGTTCAAGTGTTAGCATCAATCGCCCTCGACCGTGTAGGAAGAGGATATGAATACCATCGCATGTTGCGCTGATATCGCCAATAGCTTCGCACGCTAGAATTATATAAACGGCTAATGTCCTACGAGCAAATTAGCAAGGGAGAGGTTGGCGTTAGCTTGGGACATACGGCAGTACGAGTGGCCCGTATATCGAGAGTTTGAATGTGTGGACCCAGATAAAGGAAACAGCAGGAGCCTAGAGTCGATCAATATAATAAACGGGTATCTGCACGGCATACAATTCAACATTACCAGATCGATACTCGCTTTGGAAAAGTAGCCAGTTCCTGCGGCAATAATGCATCCAAATAGAAGTCCGATGACGACGCTGGTGGACTGCATAATAGGACCTAGGTTTTACTTAGCATTAAGCAATCCTGGACTAGACATAGGTTGTTTACTTCCAAATCGCTCGCACACAATGATAGCGACGAAGACGGAGAATCCAAGGCCTGATGAGAGAGGATTAGCCACAACCCGCGTTACAAGCTCAACGTTTAGAAAACGGACCGATAAATTCTGCAGACCCCCAGGGCAGAGGATGCGGAGCTGCAGTATTAGGACATAAAGAAAAGAGTCCCGTTGGAGGCATCGCAGCGCACGGCCCATTCCCTCCAGCCCAATTCTTAAAACCTGATGCAATCAATTTGACACCAACGAGCATCACAGTCGGGCCGGTGACCAGCGGAGGGAATATCCTTTTGAGGAGTCTAGGTGGCATAAAGGAAAGCGCGATTTCTAAGAGCGCGCAAACACATCCGGTTCCAAGAATCGCACCTGGATAAACTTTAGGTAAGTTTTTGGTGTTCGATTGTGGATTGTCACCTGTCACAACTTACCGTAACCGTCTGGACAAGGCAACTTCACACCACCTTTACCAGTTGGACCTACGATTTCTAGGGTTAGGAAAGGGATTTCGCAAGGTTTGGTTTTGAAAAAGTCACATACACTGTTTCACATGAATCACGGTCAGTAACGAGCCCGTAACCCTTGATATTTTATGTTCTTACCTTTCCATTAGCATACATCTGTTCCAACGCGCCCAGAGCAACGGGTATAATGGCGAACGAGGTGCCCACACTACTATGTTTAGCATCATCCTATTCTGGCATCCATGGTTCGGTAGTACAAGACTCACACAGATATAAGGCCAGTCCCGATATAATAACTGCCGGTGTACATCCTATCTATCAGCTAAAAACCTTAAAAGAAAAAGCGCACCATCCATGCTGCACTCCCCAGGACCATGCAAGCCGAGTACATACGGAGTGCCCCAGATGTGGAATCTGGTAATCTGGATGGCAGACAATATACCGCAAACAACCAATGAGGTGGAAACGAGGTATTGTTGGTCTCTCGCCAATAGGTTCGCACCTCCTGCACCTCCTAGGATTATCGGTGGGGAAACTACTCCCGCCAGCATTGCCAGAGCACTATTCAATAACATGAGCGATATCAGCAAAAAGCTCAACTGGGATAAATGAGTGTATGTCACGCAATTGTCAAGGATACAAGTATTATATATTGGGGGAAGGAAGGTTGGAAACGCAACTGTTGAAACCCCAGCAGTAGCGCAAGCAATACCGGCATCCGGTCGTCTAGTCCGAAAAAAGGCGCTGATCGCCGCGGCTTCCTCATGAATGGGATCCTAGGCTACATTGTTGGATTTTTCTCCTGGTAAGTATTGTGCCTTGCATCTGATTTCTCTTCTACTGCGCAGAAGAAGGCAGGGGTAGAATGGATGGGTGGAAGGATGGGTGGAGATGGGCATGGAGGCTCATAATTCCCATACCCGAAACAAAAAGGCATAATCGTAGCTGCCGATAAGTCCCTCCCTGTCGCGAGCAAACAAGCATGTCATTAGCGATTGATTTGACCCGACATGATCATGACATGACCTGCCATCGCGTCCACAATCCCGAATTGTGCTGAAGAAGGGATGCGCATACTTCGTCAAAAAGGCCTTCTTAACCCGGCGAGCGTGATCTCCAAACGCGCTTTTGCGCGCCAGCGACGGAACAATCTGGTCGGGCTCAGTCATTTCGATACTGTGTCGTGCCGTGAGGCCTGAAGCAAGGCGCAAATTCAACCGCAACACCAACAAAAGGAGTACTGATCAGGGAGTATCGTATGGAGGCAAGTCCAACAAATCCAGTGATACTTGTCAATCCAAGCTGGTATAGATAAACGATTGAAAAGGGGGAAAGGCACGGATGGTGGGTTCGTTATTATATTACAATTCCTTCCAACCTGAAAAAACTGTTCTTGGAGATCAAGCTTTATAGTAGGTAGCCTTGGTAGATATGTAGGCATATGGGTGGGTCTGTGGCAGGTGGCAGGTATGTATTATGCCATGGAATCAAGTGCAATGCGATTCGCATGGAACCACCGGTTTGATAAGGGCGAACAAGAATTAGAAGCCATCATAATATGACACTGCACCGGTATCGCTACCGGTAACATTTAAGCGAAGTTAAGTTGAAGTGAACTCTCATTTGATAAGCCGCCTCTCTAGGGGTTCGTGCTCAGGAGGACTATGAAAATATCAGTATTACTCGTATACATTACACCAAGTTATCACTCAACCCTGCAATACCCGCACCCCAGCTTCCCGCGCCGCCATCTCGCTGTTCTAAACCGTACGACACAGATTTCTTTTTTCTTCTTCTCCCTCCAATTCGCTCACAGACTCCTGACATCCTGCATCAGAATAAGTCCGTCACATAGCCATCCAGTCACAAAAGATTTTCACCGTTTTTTGCTTCAATAGTTCTTTTTTTCCTGGGGGAACGGGACCCGGATCGATTGTCAGGACAAAGCACGATCCGCCGCCCCGTCCCCGCCGTCGTAGCGCAGAACAGCCACGTCCGCGAGGCTCTCGGACCCTTCCTTATGCCACAAGAACAGGGCCGATTGACAACAGCGGGATCGGAGGAACCTCTGAATAACAGTTTTCAGATATCCACGGGGGTCATAATTACTCGACCGAGGGTAGGTAACCAGCATTGCAACTACTGTAATGTACCCCTACTCAACTCCTCACACCTAGTTCATCACCGCCAAAACTCTCAGTTCATTAATAGTCAGGGCTATTGAACTCTGACATGTTCTACAGTCTAGCCCGGAGCATGCCTGAGACGAAAAACACTGGTTAGTGGTGCGCCACTTATTTACATCTATCGATTTTATTATTATTGTGTTTATATATAATTATTGTGTTTTTTTTTCTCATGAAATGTTCATAATTTATTATAGTCATGAGTCCAGGCTCTCGTACGAGGCTGGGGACAAAAATGATGAGCAGAATGGCAGGTAACAACCGAAACAATGCTACTTCACACTTCCTATTCAACATATTCTGGGGTGCAAAAAAATTCAAAATTTGATATCTTGGTCCAGAATTCTTTCAAATATCTCTCCAAGGAATTACGGATTATTGAAGAATTATGCAATGTTGTAAGTTGAAGTCAAAAACAGCGCCAAGCCTTGCCATTTCCCATACAAAATTTCACAAATTACACCAAGACCAATGTACCCACTCTTACTCTCTTAAGAATTGCGCAACCAGTTTAGATACAGACTTCTAAAGGTTTGGAGAGTAAAATCTAGAGAATTATTGTGCAAATGGAGGAAGATTGAGCCCAAATTGATTTAGTAAATCAGTGGCTAGAAGGTTGTGAATATAGCAATGCAAGGGGGAAAACCCTGCATAACTACATGTACGGGAAGATGTTATTTTCCAGCAGGAGATAAGGGGAGGGGTGGTTAAAAACCAAATAAACCCCTGTTTTGGTTATAAAACCTGTTTTTTTTGTAAAATCCTGTGAGATTAATTCTAACTGATGACAGGAAAACTCTGGCATGTACTCTAAAGTATAGCCTAGAAAAATCTTAATATAACAAAAGAAACTCTATCACCATGTTCATGACAAATAACATGTAAACCATAGCTTACGCAATAACTATAACAAAAAGGATAATTATCAAGTGGGTATTTCCATATTGTCTCCAACTGACTTCATATCTCAGGTATTCTTAGGGTAGAAGGAGTATTGTGCAGTATGGGTGTCGTGTAGGTAGTTGCAATTCAAACAGTAGAGTACGGTACATCAGCAAAAGATTTATTCTTCTTCCTGTGAGTCAGACGAACAGGACCCACAGGACGCACCGGGCGTAAACTTCCATTTTGGATGCGACATCAATCCGACGCTGTGGGCGGAAGATTCGCTCAATGTGACGTTGGGTTCTGACAAGGTCCTGAAGCGCACCCTACAGCCTGTACGTCCTGACACCATCCAATGCTTGCTTATAACATCCTGACGGCTTCTGAGACTTGGGTATCATTTCCTGGGGCCTTCTGATGCTAGGCCATCGTGTTCAGACGCAATCCTAGTCTCAGTTGTATGCGCCTTCCCCATCCCGAGACCTATGCCCTTCCTCTCTTCGTCCTAACCTCTGGACTATTTACCTGATCATTCCAGATGCCAGTCATATATTGTCGCGCCTTCCAGGCTCACGATACTCCCACTCTCTATCTGGACGTGCTCATCACATAGCCACTATTCTGAACCTCTTCCTCACACTGGCCGATGTTCTAGATTCAAGTTGGTTTCCTAAAATTATCGTGATATTGCTCATAATTTATTCCTGTTATCCCAAGACCCTATACTACTGTATCTACTATGATACTATGTGACTATTGCATATGATGTGTATTACCCCTGCTTCTGCAGGTACCAGCAGTAGAAAAAAAGAAAGATATACCTACAGGTACAACCAGTTAGGCGCACGGACTCCCGGTAAGGGTTTGGGGATCAGAGTTACCCTACCTTGACATGCACGAAATTCAAAGATTAAAGATAACACCCACGTCTGGCCCCGGCGTTGGAACAGCGCGGCATCACGGGCCACGTGGGTAGTTAGGTCATAACACCAAAGACCACTAGCATTGAAACACATGTTATAACACTGTATAGGTCGTGGCTGTCCATCTGACCGCATCCTGGTGGCGGGATATAGGAGGCAAGACCTGAGGGCACCATCTGCAGGTGGGATCAGGTGAATCGGACAATGGCTCATAAGGTTACAGACACTTGAAGACAGATAGTCGGAAGAGTGGGTCGAAGGTAATATGACATTTTGCATACAGGGTAGGCCCCGCTTACCAACAAAGACGCGTAGGGTATGAAGGAGGTAACTATGCCCAGTAAGTGGATCGGGTGAATCCACAAAGGACATGTTGGTAAACGATGGAGTCTGAGAGAAGAAACCTAGAGGTGTGATCCTGGGGACAAGTCATGTAATACTGGAAGAGAAGAATACGACATGTGGTCGCATACAAAATTCTCAACGGAAACAATCAAAGAAGAATAACCAGCTTCTGTCTAGCCAGTTAGACTACCTCCGTGAAGCACGGGGGCAAGATCATTGGTAATTATTGCTGTCAATGGATAAACGGATGAGCTAACGCCTGACGTGGTCTCCACACCATCAGGAATAACGGTAGCGCAGACCGATAAGTTGACCATGAGAGCAAGAACATGTGCTTGAAAGCTGTCAGGGTCTAAGAGTGTTCGCAGAATTATTAGTGAGATACTGAGTTAGTATAGAGATAGCATGAATATCGCGATTGGGGAGATGCGGTATATAAATGTCACAGCATCTGCGCGGCTATTAGACATAACAAGAACGGAGAAGAGGTTAGGAATATAATAAGTTTTGCTACTTGATCGTTACCAATATTTTGACTATCTATACCGAAGTCCCCTATTGTATCTAGCCTACATTACTCGTGTCTTCTTAACAAGCTTTCCGATACAAGACGATGCAGGTCCTAGCTGTCGGAAAACCTCATGGCGAAGCTACCAGCGAATACTATATTGATACTTGTTATCATTACAGAGACGAATGTTTGGCAGAAATGCTTAGACTTCCAAACACGAGACAGTTTTTGAATCAAGACTGTTGAGGACTACCTCAATAGACCAAGTAATTACCTCTACCGCCATACGTGAAAAAGAAACACAAGAGCCCTGCCCCGAATACTATTTCTAGTGGATAAATCCAGAAAATATAGTCACTATTGAAGATATCGCTGCACTCGATCGATACCAGTACTGCGAAAACTTCACATATCATAACCCTGCAGAAAGGTTCAATTGAGTTTGGTACAGGCAGTACCCACACACAGACAGGTGCTTGACTCAGTACTTCAAGATTCCAGAAGCTTGGGGAGGAGACAAAACATAAGTTTCCTATTTTAAGAAGTCTGAAGAATTAACTTCTAACCCAAGAGGGCCTGAGGCAATGGAGTTGTAACAGGAAGAAGGTGACGAGCTGTCCCAGACCTCAGCTCCAAGTGAGGAGACACCCCACACCTGGCTGGTCAGGTCCTCTTCGGCTGATCAAGCACCACACTCACCGTGACCGCCACAGGGCGTCCTAGCAAGGCATGGAAGAGAAAAGGCAGAAGGTTGAAAACCACCGAACCCACCAATGCTCCCATCATGAGTATTCGGATGGAAAGATTAGACCGAATTTTTGCACAATTCCATCCAAAGCTCACAGAGAGTCCAGATGAGCGACATCTGGCTTTCAATTCCCTACAAACCAATGTCTGCTTAATGGCCCAAGAACTGTTAAAAGTCAAAACAGAGTTGAAAGCTGGTGTGGAAATTGTAGGACAGAAGCTCGCCTGAATACACGATCAGGTGCGAATGCTAGACGTGGAATCCGCGAAAGGCCAGGAGAGTTTTGCAACCTCAGTCGCATGACGTCCTGCAGAAACCAATGAGAGACAGACCAGACAGGAGGCTGTCACCTCCCAGCTTCACGAAACAGTGCAAGGAACAGAGGTGCACTCCATACATGGTGACCTACGGTTGGATCAAGAGATCGTTTGGATAAATGAGCAGCATAAACGGGAACTCGACAATCATGAGATAAGCATTAATCTCATGAAACTGTTAGGTGGTAGCTTCTGCGTGAGGTATTTCGACAGCTAGGACCTAAATCGATGTATATCGGAGAAGTCGCTAAGAAGACGCGAGTAATGTAGGCTAGATATAATGGTATACTTCGGGATAGATCGTCGAAGTATTGATAACGATAAGTTGAAAACTTATTATATTGATAAGATCTCTTCTCTGTGCTTGATGTCTTAAATAGCAGGGAAGATGCTTCGATATTTATATTCCGGGTGTGAGCAATCACTGTATAGAAGCCAACTCTATACTAATTAAGTACCAGGCCCGCAACTTGGCGAACTTCACCTAAGTGCGAACACTCGTAGACCCTGAAAACTCTGTACCACACTTTTTGCTCCCATGGCCAACTTATCGGTCTGTGCTTCTGTTATTCCTGATGGTGTGGAGACCACGTCAGGTGTCAGCTCATCCCTTTATCCGTTGAAAACAATGATTACGAATTATTTTGCCCCCGTGCTCAATGAGGGTAGTCTAACTCGCTGGACAGAAGATGGCGATTCTTCTTTGGTTGGTTCCGTTGAGAATTCAACATGCAACTGCATGTTGTATTCTGGTCTTCCGGCATTACACGACTTGTTCTCGGGATTGTACCTATGGGCTTTTTCCCTCAGGCTCCATCTTTTACAAACTTGTCCTCTGTGGATGCACCCGATCGACTTACTGGGCATAGTTACCTCCTTCATACTCTAAACGTGTTTGTAGGTACGACCGGACTAACATTCGTGCAAAAGGTCCCGTCACCTTCAACCCACTATTCCGACTGTATGTCTTCAACTGTCTGTAACTTTATGTGCTGTCCTCCGATTCACCTGCCTCCACGTGCATAAGGTGCCCAAAGGTCTCCCCTCATCTATCCTGCCAACAGGACCCGGTCGGACGGACAGCCGCGACGTATACGGTGTTATAAGATGTGTTCCATTGATAGTAGTCTTTGGTGTTGGGACGCAACTACCAAGGCGGCCAGTGATCATGTGCCGTCCCAACCCCTGGGCTGGAGGGGCGTGTTATATTTTTCCTTCGAAGTTCATGCGTGTCGGGGTAGGGTAATTTTACCCTGTAAATCCTTTCGGGGAGTCCGTGCGCTGAACACGAGCTCCCCTCTTCGAAGTGTTCGTCCCGAATACTCTGTGTTTATTATACAATCTATCTTCCATCTCGAGCTCCACATAGTAGGGGTAAAAATCACCAGCGTTTACGTGTCCACCGATGGAAAACCTTTCTTATGTTACTCGACCTCTCTCGGGCCCGGCATCCCTGGGTTTTCTCTATGAAACCTTTCCACCTCTTCATGCGCGTTCTTCATACCTTCGCGTGGTTCCCACGTATTTTCATCCTCCGCACAGCCCTTCCATTTCACAAAATACCGAAGCTCTTTCATCACTTTATTCCTGCCTCGAACATTTTGCTTGTAGGAAATCATCACGCTCTTGACGACCGTTTCCACCTCCCATTCTAAATTCCCCTCCATGTCTTGGCTCTCTCTTGGGGGTTGTCCACGGTTTGGTCAGCTTGAGGCCCGGTAAGGCTCCAACAGCGAAACGTGAAACACAGGATGAATTTTCCACCCTGGTGATATTTCTAACTTGTATGCCCTGCTTCCTTTTCTTTCCAAGACTTTGAAAGGGCCATACAGTTTTGGACTTAGCTTCTTCGAAGGTCCTTTGGTACGTATGTTTCTCGCATTCAACATTGCCAAATCGCCAACCTCGATGCTAGGTTGTTTCGTCGCTTTTCGGTCATAATATTTCTTCCTCGATTCGCATGTATTCTCTAGGGTTTCTTTCGCCTGTCGAAGTCTGTCCTGCATCCTGTGAGCATACATTGTCGCCCCGGGGTTATGAGCTTCTCTTTCTTTCATCCATTCATCAGCAAAAAAATCAACCTGCGCCCTGCTGCGTCCTGCCCTCCCTGTGCGCCGGACGTTGCGGGCGCATATAACGTAAACTCCAGTTCTGGGTGCGGACGTGGTAGGCGTCCGTCTGGACGCACTGGACGCAACCAAAAGCTGTCCCCCCCAGCAACCCTGCGCCCTGCGGACAACCCTACCGTCCCGTTACACCCCATGCACCCCCCTGCATGCTACCCCTTTCCTGACGTCCTGCGACTTCAATCTCCTTCTCCCTAACAAGCCCTACAACCCTCCCCCCACCAGGTTTCCTCCTATGTTACTGTGCACCCTCCAGATTCCGTCCTGAGTTCCCCTCCCTATCCCCTCTCCGTCCCGCACCCCCCCAGATACCCTCCTTTTCGCTCTCTACCTCTCAATCCCATCGTGTATCTCCCCGCATCCAGAGGGCGTGCTCCAGCCCTTGACCTTTTCCCTCACCACCTCCGGATCCTGATGTTTATTCCCGGGTGTCCTGCGGACGCCCCCAACAACCCATCTCGTCGGCCGGACGCCCCCTGCAACCCATCTACTCGGCCGGGCGCCCCTACAATTTATCACGTCCGCCGGACGTCCTCTACAGCCCATCTCGTCGGCCGGACGTCTCCTGCTACCTATCCCTTCGACCAGACG
>Ga0307513_10001064_pt1 | contig 39938 bp, 54 predicted proteins | sample 15_EM_MG_FD_202174 | JGI IMG/M metagenome (GOLD analysis project Ga0307513, IMG submission 202174) | Populus trichocarpa ectomycorrhiza microbial communities from riparian zone in the Pacific Northwest, United States - 15_EM | ecosystem: Host-associated > Plants > Roots > Unclassified | place...
AGTCATGTGCAAAAGTCATTACATCATATGACGTCACAATCGTGCGTCATGAAATCATCAACCAATCATAACATAACAATGACTCGCAAGTGTATAGTCATGTGAGAACTATGAGTCAAGTAACGTCATAGTGTGAAATCCAACATACCTTATGACCCATAAGTATGAGTCATGTGAAATCTGCCTTGCTTAGTCACAATTTGTGACAAAACGTTACAGTTTCCATGCTAGCACCCAAGCGAGTGGAGAGTGGCTGCTTGGGTGGGCTATGACAGCCAAGGATTTCTTCACAAGCCTTGAAGACCAACAGGACAGCATCAAAACTATTGTCACAAAGAGAAAGGGCTTTCTTGCCGGCAATCCCTCTCTTATTATTGATATCGAGGCAGGCACTAGGGAAGAGGCAGAAGAACAAGGAATTGACATTGAGGAGATAGATAGAAATGACCATGAGATAGATAGGCAGACCTTCCTCAATATCGCTAGCCAGCACTTCCTTCATTGCGTGAACTACGAGCCGGAGGATTAACAATTTCTACTTCCGTCTATTTTCTTTTCTTGTTATCTCCTAGTTCCTTTCCTGCCCCCTCATGCCGGTTCTGCCTTCCTTACTCTTCTTAATACCGTTCCCCTTACCTTGCCTTGCCTGCACTCCCACTTCCGTATTTATCCACCACAATATCTCCCGTTGGGTTTCATCCTTACCCGGTTTTGTTTCTCCCATATGATAAGTCTGGCGGCTGTTTTCCTTGGGTTAGATTCTTATGCAGCACACTACCTCTTTTCCTGTTCTCTTCTCACTCTGAATTTCCAAAGACCGACACTCCTTTAGAGTTTTTCTTTTTTTTGTTGTCATACCCGGAGCCTATATGGATTCCGCTCTTTTATTTTATTTTATGATTCAGTGAGTGACCTTACTCTTTGCAGTATAATGTAATACAATAGCAGTTTAGAAGTTAGAAACAATCTCTTATAATGATAGGCTTCAGCACAGATTGAGATTGTCTATTTAGTACTTTGCTTCTGGTTTCTTCAGCACAATCCATACACCCAAAGAGATACACCCAAACCACGTACCCAAAGTGATGCGCCCAAAGACTTGCGCTCTAAAGCCATATACTCAAAGCATACGCCCAAGGCATACACCCAAAACATGCGCCCAAAACATACGCCCAACATACTGGCCCACAGTAGTTGATGTAAAAACGCTCTCTGCGAATGTTTAATTATAATTTAGGTTCAAATATGTGAGGGAATAGCCAGGCATATTCCTCCTGAAAAGTCAAGCTCACCAATTTTCAGGATAGGCTTCTATCTCAGAATCAGCATCAGAATCCACAATGGTACAATGAACAAGTCCCATGACAACTCTGCTACTTGTACTTCCACTACGCATCATTTCCATTGCATGCACTGTTGCACGGATATATATTCCTGCTTCTAGCGCATCAAGGATCCCATTGTACCCGGTATCGTTACAGTCCAAGAACCCCGGCACTATCTCCTTCTGCTGTCCCTCCACATTCACAGTCTTGTCTTCATGTACCTTGCTTCCCAACCAATACATCTGGCCTATGACAGGGGCGTGCGTCGCAGTCTTTTGATAATCCATCATGTCTACCACATCATAGTGTAAGCTAGGTTCCTGGCATTGATATTGAATATTTGACTTACAGAAAAAGTGTATGACTTTATGACCCCAGGAAAGCCAGTAGAGATAAGGATGTGAAAACAAGGTGGGTTCCAGGTTGGTGTAGTTGTCTAGGGAGCTCTGGGGAAAGCCCTTCGCTTCAAAGAAGCTATGGTCGACTGGAGCATTGGCCATTGCGCGAAGCTGAGGAAGTAGAACGATACCAGGCGCGGTATTACCCAGTGCTGTCGATGCAATCACATTATCTTTCCTGATCGTGCTCATGATACTAATGAAAGATGGATATGTAGAGATGTAGAAACATCGTGCTTTGATAGTAAGACCAAAAGGTTTTGAAGTAGGGAAAAAATTCCATAAAATCATTTTATTAAAACCGGCTACTTATACATTAAGTCAACTCAAGCGACGCTTGATAAAATATAATTAAAGAACATATAAATTATGGAAATTCAGAAGTCAGAATGAAGTTAGTGTTAACTGTGTATGTCTGGAACTAAGCCCCACGTTATTTTGCCTTTTACCAGACGCCTGCCTAAGGCACACTGCTGAAATATTTCTAAGGTCAAGTTCCGACCCTTGATCTCATACCCTAACTCAAGCGCCTGTATCACAGCGCGGGATTCCCTTGTTCAACATTCCAACATTCCAGCGATTGATCCACCTCGTCCCAATTTGACTGCCTTCCCCCCACCATTAGCCCACTCGAATCCACACATCTTCAATTGGTACTGTTGTCCTATCCATGGTGACCGATTACTGCACCAAGGTTTGTCTATAGCTTACTATCAGCTTTTATAGTTCAAGTTAGATGCACACTTCCTGCAGGTGGGATCCAGTAACAGTGTACAGAAAAGAAAGTCAGACTTCATTCTCCCGAAGGAAATGGGAAAAAGGTCCATGATTTCATCATGGCCAAATGACGACGTATAAAACTCATCCATTAGAGCTTCCGCGATTGGGGCTGTTGACATCGCCTTAGGTGTGAATCAAGGAAAGACGGCAAAGATAGATACCAGTAGCAACAAGATGGTTATGGTATGATATTCTTGTATGTATCTAAGTAGAGGATAATTACATAGCATAATTACCAACCTATATATAAGGGTTATAATCTGGAATCACCATTAATCACGCGGAAAGGCACAGAGTGCCTTCGTCACTGCATGGTATTTAAGTATTAGATCCTCATCTTCAAGTTGGGTTTGTTTTCAATTGTTGCGACAGCTTCGAGAGACCCCGTACTTGCAGGTTTGATTCAAAATTTGGTTGCCATGTAGGAGCGAAGGCGTTGTATCAGACTGGTCAATTGGAACTAGTCAACTCGCCTAAAAGATGAAATTTGGTTACCTCAGATTATGATTGAAAAGGGTATATCAACCACTACTGGATTTGGACTAATGCTATGCTCAAAGCACAGGGGTGAATACAGATTCATGTAGCTACTACTCAGCCTAATCCACGAGGTCTGATATTTTCAAAATATAATCACATGCAACCATACAGCACCATATGCACAAAATTCATACGCACAAAAAGTGATATACCTACCGCAGCTGTAGGTTTATATAAATAGCATCCGGGATTCAAGGATCTGTTACTATACACAGATAGCTTGAACCATCTCAACTTAATGTTTACCCAACAAGAATCTTCCACACTCGGCAGCCAATGGGGGCTCTACACCTACGGGCCAAGAAGCCGTACCTATTTTGGACGGTGGCAGGAAAGCCCTGCACTGGAATACTCTCCATCTTTATCCCGATTCTTGATAGAATCCATCCCATATGGCAGCGAAGGGCCTGTAACACTAACCCCCAGTCCTCTGACTGGTGTGGCCCCCGCACCTCTTTCAACTGCCACAACACCCTTCGGCTCCGATTCCGTAGTGCTGCCCCCTTGAAGGCAAGATCATGTCTGGAATCTGCTTCATCCGCTAGCCGTAACTTTGTCAACAAGCGACACAGTTACCTTTGAGATATTTGGAAACCTTTATCTGTATACGGAGGAATATCATCAGAGTTGGATGGAGTGGTGGCAAGGCACACCAGGGTATATAGCCTATACTGCGAAATATGGTGGCTTGCAAAAGATAACGTGGAAATTGGATCTTCGAGGCACAGAGGTGTGGAAATAGTTTCAAATATGTGCCGACCATTTAGGGAGTGCTATTGGCATGCAGCAAGTAATGTGTATTATGTGCAGAAAGGTTCTAGCTCACCTTAGTGGCACAGGGACTCGCTCAATGCATGACCATAACAGGTCCTCTGCTTGTCTGCAATCGAGAAATATTAATGGATATGATGGGCGGGCTAGAAGCCCTCTTGGTATAGATGTTTTTACGCTATTGCAAAAAGGGACTAAAACTGGAAGTACGCGTAGGATTATGGATCTGGCCACACCAGCAGGATTCAAGCAGCATGATTTGGAAGAATACTTTCTAAAACTCTTTTTTGCAACAAATCTTGCCTTTCATTGCTCAAACAACCTTGCCTTTCGTCGTGTCTTCAAGTACATTCGTCCGGGAGTCCAAATCCCCAGCCCTAGGACATTAACACGGCAATTGAGATGGTGGAAAAGTCTACTGTGGATGATATTCGAACATGTCCACCTGCTGCACGAAAGGTTTCTCTAGCTGCCGATACGTGGATGTCACCGAACAAACTTGTATTTTTGGCAATTGTGGCTTATTAGATCTCAGATTGCTAGCAGATGGAGGAGGTGCTAATTGGGTTTAAGGAAATCAGGGGTTCTCATACAGTGGCTACTATGGGAGGGATAATTAATGACAGTCATGCCAGATACGGGATTCAGGATAGAATTCTGGGTTTCACCACCGATAGTGCTAGCAATAACCGAACGCTCACCAATACGTTAAACAATGCTTGTAGTTTACTATCTGTTCAATGGTGTCATTTGGAAAATCATATTCCATGTATGGCCCATGTTGTTCAGCTTGTCCTTGGTGCATTTATGAGTTCGATCAAGGTGAAATCGTGGGATGGTCCTATGCCGTTAGGCTTTAAGGCGGGCTCTATCGCGATGGTTATGAGATTGCATAATGGCTTTCACAAAACAGTAGAAAAGGTAATGTGTCTAAGATCTCATACCCTAGCACCTATATTACAATTTAATACACACAAATTCATACGCACAAATTCATACGCCCAAATTCATACGCACAAATTGATACCCACAAGGGTATATGTCCAAATTCATTGTTCCACATTGAATGTGTGCCAATGTGAAAGTAGAAGCAAGTGTTTTCCCCATTTTTCCCACCTAAGATACCTTAAGTCAGAGATGATGCTAATAATAGTTTATAGTATCTGAAAATAAGTATTGTGGTGGGTGCTTCACCTGAACGGCGTCAACACTTCATCGAGATACAGAATAACCGGGTTAAGATCCCTACTACACTACTTTATGAAGTCCAAATATGGTGGAACTCAACCCTAAATATGTTGCAGAGATCTGTACGGCTACGGCAATTCACCTAGGACTGCTTACAAACCTATGCCAAGTTTACGCCTTACTGGTCAACACCGGAAGAGCGAAGGCAGATTGAATACATCTTGGACGTACTTCAACGGATACGCTTTTGGACTTTATGGATTTCACAAACACGTGGGGTCACGATTCACGAAGTGTTTCAAGTGTATCAAGATATGATTAATCATTTAGAAAGGCAAATTTTCTAGTTAGAACAGAAGCCGATGCAATGGAAGGTTGATATTCATAAGGGCCCAGTGAAGGCTAAATTGAAGGCAGCCTCTTACTATAGTAAAAGGGAAAGTCCAAGAGGTCTTCTGTTCGGCATTGCAACTTGCCTAAATCCCTATTGCAAACTCAACCTTTTTCGAGAATAGGATCTGGATGCCAGTGGGGAGACTGAGTATGTGAAGTCATATAAAAAGGAGTTTATAGCGTATTATGATCCTTACCATGCACCAATAAATAATCAGGCACAGGACATGTCAATTCCACAGAGTGGTTTGAACAGTCAATCCAAACACCTTTAGTCTTCGCGAGACAGAGCCGTTATCCTGAGTGAGGCACTAGCGTACCTCGAAACCGATTCTGAGATTGAGCCACACGAGCCAGACGCTGAGGTTATACATGTCACACATGAGGCCTACCCAGCTGGGATTTTTTCCGAGACAAATATGCTGGAGTGGTGGAAGGTCAATGCAGGAAGATTCCCCCATTTAGCTCGGATGGCTAGGGTTATTGTCGCTGTTCAAGGGGGTAGTGTTGGGGTAGAGTGTGTGTTTAGAATGGCAAGAGAGGTGATTCCCTATCGGCGGCCACGACTCAAAAGCAGTACAATTCGATCTTGAATGCTGGTGAAATCCTACGACAACGAAGAATTAGAAAGACAGCTAGCAGGTCACAATTGTCAACGGGAGGCAGAAACACTCGCAGAAATGGCTGCTGCAGAGGATTATCGTTATTGGGCTGATAGGAAGGAAGAATGTACAGAGAAGAATAATAATGACTGTATCTGCGATGATGATGAATCACACAAGAAGGACACCCAATAGTCTTTCATTGATCAGGATGCCAGGCGAGCAGTTGGAAGAGAGCCAAAGGCTATACTACCTGAGCGTGGACTGGTTGAATATCAATATGCACGACCTGGACCACCTCGAAATTACAGCGTAGCTCAAGTCGGAGGCTTCAAGGAATCAGATGCTTAAAAAAGAATCTGGGATAGTACAATCAACCTGTATATTGCATCCAACACTGATGAGAACCAAGGATCACAAGAGGGTGAGGCGGACATTCCCGGTAAAAGAGTGAGCCATCTTGAAAGTATCAATCAACAGGCTGACGAAAATTCCAGTTGCATACGAGGCTCAAGGGGCTGCCTGGAAAAGGATTGTGTGGAGGAGGAGGCTCTATCGGGAACCACTGATTCAGTACGGGTCATACGTGTAACCCGCGGAAGAGACCAGACAGGAACTAATACCACGATTCGAGTTCCACCCATGAAGCGTGCCGGAACTAGGGGGAAAGAAAAGAAAAGATCCCGTTTCCACTAAGTTAATTTCCTGTAAAATAATAATAAACTTATAGAATTGGACTGAGTAGTTGCGAAGGTGTTTTTACTATCCCCTAAGGTATTCTAGAGGCCAAGAAATGCAGACAAGGTGTCAATTCAACAATATATACTGTAGTGAATGACGAGCCGCCATGGATTGTTTGGAAAATGCCCCATCTAATGTGGGGAGTGCAGGTGCGATTGGGCGGACGGGGTCCGTTTTGGGACCCTCATCCACCTGATCTCACGTGCACACCCCCAAGTAAATCTAACAGCGAGTAGAAGGATTCTATGTTTTCAGAGGCGGAAATTCAAGAAGTCTGAATACAATCTCCATCTATTCGAGTTCTTACGATAAGCAACAGGAACAGGAGCATTGTCATTAAAATCATAGGCACAGACAAATCATACGCATACGAATCATACATATACAAAGATCATACGCACACAAATCATTTGCTCAGAAAAAATCATACCCCCAGAAAGATCCTACAAACAGAAATCATACGCACACAAAATCATCCACTCAGAAAAATTATATGCCCAAAATAATAGACTAGTAATGGTGTCGTAGATTATATGCACTAGTGCAAAGGCCACGGGCATTGGCTCTAGTTAGTCGAGGTTGTCAGGTCATAGCGTGATTTGTCTTCCCCTATATTCTATCTTTTCCCCCTTCTCTCCCATAGACACAGAAACCATTCGCCCCGCTGCCTTCTGCATGTATGTCTCGCCCTGCGCGCTCTTAAACTCAAGTTCCTCCTTGCGCGTGTTCCTCCCCACCCAAGTCTCTCCATACCCGCCATTCACTCGAGCTCATTTGGATACCTTTATTGTCACTCTATACAAACTGCACTTCGTTCTATCCTGCTTGGAGCGGGAGGGAAGCCTCCTTTGAGCGAGTGTGTGTGGCTGTGGAAGATTATGAGAGGGGTATGAAAAATGAAGAAGAGGGGTGCTGAGAAGAGCAAGCGGCAGCGTGAACGAACCAAATCTGCGAATCACCGCGACAACTCTGAACACGGGTCTCAAGATATTGCAAATTCTACAAGGGATGCCAAAGGGGTGGTATTCTCGGCTATTTAACCGATCTCTCTACATCGGCTTCAAATTAGCAATTGTTGTGTTCAGCTTTCAACTGGGTCGTATATCTATATTCAGGACATATACTAATCTCCTCGTCGCTTGTATTACATTCGCGGGAACCATGTCTATGGCTGGATATGGATCAGGTTAATTCAATGAAAAGGAATATTTCCCACATGTTGAAAATCGCCAATCATCCAGGCATCAGATACTACCCATGTGGCGATTTTGACGTTCTGGACTCAATCCTTTCGCGACCTGAACGGCAGCCAGATAGCAACTTGAAGGAGCGTTTCAAGGAGGAAAATGAGCCCCAATTATACTGGATCACTGGTGACATTGTTATAATAAGGACAAGTAAGTCATTCATCCTTTAGGCTAAAACTAGGCTTATATACTAAACGATCTTTAGGCAAGGCATCCCATCGGTGATCAAAGCTGGGAATAGCAAGGCAGGTTGGCTATTACCGCAAGTTGAACAGGCAGTATACAAATATGTTGCGTCACAGAATATAGCGGCAGATCATACCTGAGATGGTGCAAGCGGCACGTGGAAGCAGTATAGGCCAAGCGAGATGGAAGGCACTCAAACCACTCATAACTCTCCGAGTGATAGTATATAGGATGCTACAACGGTGAATTCTCCTGCAGGAAACGGCAGCAGCAAGCATAACCCTGACGGCCCTTTGAGAACAAAAGCCTGTGTCATTGGACCCCGTGCCTTGATTCCACGACAGGGATCACAAATGCAGAATATTGAACTTGGACCCGGGCCAGCCCGGTCATATAACACCAAATCAGCAATTCACGCACTAAAAGAATTCGGCCAACAGCTTGAACCATTGACTTAAACCGTTGAGGCCCTATTTCTGACTTTCCTCCTGGAGCAGCATTCCAAATACACAGCAGTCTATGAGAGCATTTACAATGTGAAAGCGGAGAATATTGAAGAGGCATTTGGAATATGGACATCCTGCTCACTTGTCATCAACGCGAATACCAATAAGCATAAGGATCTGGAGGATGGATGCCATGGGTGGTGTGCGCATCAGCAAAAGATTTATTCCTCTTCCTCTGGGTTAGACGCACAGGACACAAAGGACGTAAACTCAGATTCTGGATGTGACATCGATGCGACACCACATCCAGAAGATTCGCTCCACGTCCCGTTGCGTCCTGACAATATCCTGAAACGCACCCTACCTCCTGTGGGTCCTGAAGTCTTCCTACGCTAGCCTATCATGTCCTGACGTCTTCCGAGGCTCAGGTATCGTGTCCTGACACCTTCCGTGCTAGCCCATCGTGCCCTAATGCCATCCTAGCGTCTGTTGTATGTGCCTTCCCCGTCCCGATACCTATACCCTTCATACAATATACCTGATCATTCCAGATGCCGGTTACCTCTTGTTGCGCCTTCCAGATGCACGATAGTCCCGCCCTCTATCTGGATGCGCGAATCCCAAAGCCACTATTCTGGACCTCTTCCTCACCCTCTCCCATGTTCTAGATTCAAGTTCTTTTTCCCAAAATTATCGTGATATTGCTCATAAATTATTGCAGTCATCCCGACACTGTATACTCCAGTATTTACTATAATACTCTATGACTATTGCATATGACCTTTATGACCCCCGCTTGTGCGCATCTCATTACTAGAAAAGAAATTAAATCTACCTAGACAAACCACGTCCCCTTAAGTACCCTCCATGGTATTCGCACCATCCTGCCAGCAACTGTTTTCCTCCAGCGCGCCGGGCCCCCCCGGCCAAGCTTCTCCACTCTGGGAATCCTCCAGGCTGAGCGATAAGCGATTGCACATTTGAGAGTCGACAGCCCCCCCTGCATTGTGACGACTCCGATAATTCGACCCATCCGAATCAAGAAATGTTAGCTCACAGTCAATCGACGTTTGACGGAGATCCAGTGCTGTTTCCGTCTCCTGCAACGGATTTTGACTATCCTCCAGCCACCATAGGCCACTGACGTGGGTGTCAATCGGCATCTGTCTCAGTAGGGCAGGATCTCCCGGAGTCTGGTTGCCTGGCTGACACTTGAGTTCTGCATAAACGGCCTCGTTTTCTTCCGAGAAGCGCTCCTCCCGGATGCTATGCTCTTTCTCGTACCACTGTGCGACCTTCTCACGAAGGTTTAATATAAACATGACCTGCGTCGCTCAGGCGAACCCCCGCCACGTGTTCTTCTGCCGGATAAAAAGCTCTTGTGTTTTTCATGATTACTGGACTTGGTTATCAAAAAAAAGGCAATGATTGAGATTCTCCCACCTCTCACTACTTCAGTATTGAATTTGGGGGGTTTCTGATATATTTGCAATGCCCGTAGTGAATGGAACAGTATTGCACATGTCAGACAGACCATCGTACCGTTTATGCGTTTCAGAAATTTAGGGTCCAGCATGCCTTGCATTTTGATTCCGTCGAAATACTTGCTGTATATAGCGTCAGCAATCTGGTGGGCAAGGAACCTGATAGTTAAGTCCTACCTTCGTGCTGCAATTACTCATGTCCGCCCAAATCCAATGGCTGGAACCAACCTCATATCCATGGGGTGAGCACATGAACCTGTCCCGTTCTAGCAGATAATGAACCCTGCGTGCCATGAGGGTAGGATTATCTGGCGGCAGATCGTATAGGTGTCTGATATTATGCCTCACATGAGACAAGAATCATGCTCTCACTGCAGTATGTTTTTGACGCAGCTGTCACAGTCAGTGACCGTCTCTACATCGTCTCACCTCTGGCTGAGTCCACTTAGCTGCTTCACACTCTCCTCCGCTGGCTGAATATTCCCAGCATCCGATTTCGTCTACAGCGCCCCTCCCCATACTATATATATCTGTGATGTCAAACCAACTAGGTTGGGCCGTGGGTTATCAAAAAGGGTTAACCAGACTATCAGCGCCATCGCCTGCACTAATATGTTCCTCTCATCCCCTGTAACGGTATTTCACCGTGAATCTTTTGCCGGCTGGGGCCACCCCGGTTGTGCGATACGTGGTTCACCTAGAGGATTCGAGGATCTGACACCAGATGTAGTACCACTATGGGTGGCTAGCGGAGACGAATATCCCACGCATGATGACAGACACGTCGGCGGACTGTAGGCTCTACCACGGATTATGCGTCTACGATTTCCTGGCGTCCGTGTAACCAGAGGTAGCTCCTGTGATCTGGAGGTGGTTGACGTTCGCACCATAGGTCGTTGACCATTTCCCTCTCTGCTAGATGCCTGGGACATATGACGCCGTCCGGATGTTGTTCCCTCTGAAATGTCGAAGGCTGTAACAGTTCCTTATCTGTTCTCGGTACACTGAGAACCTTTAAGAAACCGTCCCAGGTTGTGGACTTCAAATCCTAGCCAAAGAGTGGCCTAGGCCGATTGATCAAGCGGAGGCTCCAAAAGGTTGTTAGATAAAACCTTTTACTATATCGATAGCACTTGAAGTGTTTGGCTGCTGCTCACTATTGTGGCGAACTGAAGAGGTAACTATCCAACCAAGTATATTGAAAACTCTGTCTGTCGGAGTCTGCCCTTTCTAAGTCCGAAAGATGCAGCCTTTAAATACATGGGGGGCTTTCCTAAGGCCTTACTCATACGAGAACAGCTCTTATCCTAAAACAACTATGGTATCAAATCGATATCATCAAACAATACATAAAGTATGCATGGTATCAAACCATCCCTTGAAACAAAACTTCCAACAGCCGGAGTAACAACTAATACTTCCAAAAACAGAATTAGGGAGAGACACAACCTCGTATCCCGAAACCAAACATAAAACAAACCAGGTATCAAACGATACCTCCTGCATAACATAACAAGGCTACAGCCACAAGGCTCGTATCTGGAAACCAAACTAATCCTAAAGGAAATCTATCAGTAACCATAGTACCAGTACTGGTTACACCCCCGAAACAAAACATCTATTTCCATCAATCAAAATAAACCTAAATCCCACTCGTAATAACTCTACAATCCTCAGATCCAGAGTAATCATACTCGCTTGCGAAACAGGGCTTGAAGAAGTCACTATCAATCGGCCTTCCGTGCTTGAATTGGGTCCAGGTAGGCGTCGTCGGGGTATAGGACATGGTAATAAATCCTGATTCAACAGGAAACTCGTCTCCAGGCATGTTGTTAGTCCACCAAGCCTGCACAAGGTCCATTGTATTCTCGTGACACTCTAACTGTTCCCAACTATTATCGCTGTTAGGGTATCCTCTGCATTTTTCAACAGACTGGGCCTTGCCATAGCGTTCACGGTCGTCTAGCGCTTCCTCAACCTCCCAGTCGGGCATCTCCTCAATCAGTGTGGGTGTGGGTTTGGCATGAGTCCATCCAGGGGATCAGCCATTATAGTTGGGGAAGAACTTCTTCCCCATCGTACAGTGAAAAACTGCCTCCTTCCTGCGGTAGATTTTCAAGTCCATCTTGACCATATAGTTCTGCCTTTGTTCATTGTAATCAAGGACCTGGAAAGGCCCTTGCCATCGTGGCTCGAGTTTCTTACTCCTTCCAGATTCTGTGGCAAATCTGTCGCCATACATGATTAGGAATTCTCAAATGCTGATGGCTTTGTGGGTTGTCCTCCTCTTAGCTGCAACTCTGGTGCTGGGGATCCTGGCTAGGTTGAGCGCTTGATATGCGTCATTCCGCAGCTCCTGGAGTCGATTAAGATAATCCTCAGATGCTGGGACAGCCGTGCCTTCGATCCTATAGGTCGCCAATGAGGGGTAGTCTCGTCCATACACCGCTTTGTATGGTGACATGTTAATGGTATCAGAATGTCCAACATTCGTATATGCAGCCATATCCTGCAATGAATTCACCCCATTATTCTGCCGCTTGTTGGTGATGTTTCTCAAGGCAGTCTTGAGTTCCCTAATCTTGCGTTCCACTTGCCCATTTGTTACATGATGTCCAGGCACTGCCTTAATATCATGATGTTCGATTCCCATTGACTTCACACTTTGTGGCCAAAAACGTGAAGTGAACTTGGGATCTGCATCGCGAACGATTGAAGTGGGTGTGCCATGGGGTGTGAATACGTTGCGACAAAGATAGGATAGGGTGGTCTCTGAATTCGCATCTGAAGTAGTGGGGATGAACCAGGTCAATCCAACAGCCCGGTCCACAACTACCAAGACCATATCATAGGTCTTTGTTGGTCCTTTACTTTTGGTGAAAGGTCCTGCGAAATCGATAGCATAAGATGTAAAAATCTCCCGAGGAATCGGCATCATGTGGGCATCGCCTTCGGGCAATGCATCCCATTCCTTATTCCTCTGACAGTGCTCGCCCTGCCAACCGTAATCTCTCCAATCCTTCCTCATCTCTGCCCAGTAAAGGTACTAAGTAGCGTATCTGAGACCTCTTTCCGCACTGTGGTGTCCTTTGGCATGGACTTCCGATATGACGAGTTCTCGAAGGGTTTGCCCATTTGCTACATGGCCTTTCGGTAGGTAAAGGGCTTGAAGTCCTTTGCGTCTAGTAGCGAACATCAGTCCGTCACCAATGCAATAGTGTTCCATGCTTCCTCCATCAGCTGTCTTTCCCACGTCGAGAGCTAACTTGTATAACTCATCCTTCCTATCAGCATCGACCAGTCGTTCTCTCCACATGCTCTGCATCTCAGTGGTAACTTGAATGATATCGCGTTCATCAAGTACCTGTTCGAGGTGCTAGGTGTTTCCTGCATCCTGGAAGACATCATAGAGAATGCGGTCATCCTGCGATAGGGTAGGTGGTATGATCGTAGGAACGGTTCTGTTGTAGTGGGATAAGCCGCCTCCATTGAGGGGTTTCTGTCGCTTTGCCATAGAGGCATCGCAGGCTTTCTGATCATGACCGTCGTACTCTCTGCACGCTGCAAGAGGATCGTCATGTTCTAGTGCTGTGGCTAGTCGTTTTCTGACTCGGTGGAGGTCAATTCTGGGTCTACGACTCTCATTGCCTTCCGCTAAGTATCTCGCTCTCATTGTTGCCACCTCAGGTGATTCATGTGTAATGACTTGTCCCGCAAGCCTGCTTTCGGCATGCAATTCGCACACAGCTTTGTGGCATGCTGTCCAATGAATCGCTGAGTGGTTCAATTCTTCTTTTGCTGAGATTTCCAGAAGAGACCATATCTCCCCAATTGTTCCCTTCTCTCATACTACAATCAGAGCCACATTCAGAGTGATCTCCAAGAGTGCGTAGAGGTTCAAAGCGTGACATAGTGTCAGAAAAGAAGGAAGTAGCAAATAAGCTATGGGGTCAGTTCTCGTGGGTATTGGTAGCTTCGAGGTCTTCTGTTTCTTCAGTAGGATCTTGGGCGTATTCTGCTGGTCCAGTATCATGTCGATAAAGGCGGGAAAGTGCGTCAGCCAAATAGTTTGTTGCCTCAGGCTTGCAAACTATCTTTGCCATATACTTTGCTAGGTGTGTACGCCACCTCATTTGCTTCCTTGTCGGTCTTCGATCCGTCCTCAGATATATCAGGAGTTGATGATCTGTAACAATCGTAAACTTATGTCATGCAAGGAGGTGATCAAATGCTACCAAGGCATCCATGATCGCCAGTCCCTCCTTGTCTGTTGTCCCATAGTCCATTTGCGTGTTAGTGAACTTCTTGCTGTGTAAGGATCCTGGTCGTGCAGTTTCAGGTGTTTCTCTTTGTCCAACCCAGGCCTCTACTCCTGTCTCTGACGCATCCGTTATTAACCATATGGGTACTCCAGATTCGTGGTTAATAGTTCTGATGCCCTCGTTATCATCTGCAAGCCTCTTTGTATTCTGAAACGCTGTGTCATGAGTTGGTGTCCAGACAAACTCTGGATTTCCTGTGAGGTCAGTAAGGGGTGCAGTGATCGTTGCAATTTGTAGTAGGAATTGGCTAATGTAGTCGACCAATCCTAAGAACTCTTGCAGTTCTTTCCTATCTTTAGGTGTCATCCATTCTCCTATGCTCGTGATCTTCCTAGGTGAGGCGTGAAGTCTCTCATCGTCCACCACATGTCCTAGCACATTCATCTTGGGTGAGAAGAACTCTGAGTTGTTTCTGCTGGCGAAGAAGTGCGCTTCCTTCAACTTCCTGCAGACCTTCTTGTTGTGCTCCATGTGCTCGTCTTCCTTGTTTGAGAATATGAGTATGTCGTCAATGGAGACCAACACAAACTCTCCAAGATAATCTCTCATTAGATGCGACATAATCCGCATGAATGTTCCAGGTCCGTTCATATCACCCGGCAGCATCACCTTGCTGACGAATCCTCCAAATGGTGTCTTGAAACAGTTTAGGTATTCATATTCTGCTTCCACTCTTGTGTGGACTGTGAAGTATGCGTCCCTCAAGTCGATCTTGCTCCGATAACTCGATGGTCCTCGTGCATTCAGGATCGTCCATTGATTTGAGATTTGTGTGTCATTTTTTCTTGTGTTGTCATTTCGTGCAGTAATATCCACCAAGGGTCTGATCCTGCCATCGGTTTTTCCTTGGACAAATACTGGTGCTGCGCCAGGAACTTCCTTCCGATAGATGACTCCCTCTTGTTCCTTCTGAGTAAGCCATTCCTTAAGCTTTAGCTCATATTTTTCAGGAACTCTGAATATTGGTTGCCTCTTAAGGTTCTCCTTATCCTTAAACTGGATTTGATGAGTGTACTCTCGCAATCGTGGTAGTCTTTCCGGAATAGGGTCTGGGAAGACCTCAGAAAACATCTCCATGACGTCTTCTGTGGTTGCTATCGCTGCGGCCCTTACTAGTCCACTAGTTGGCGTGCAGTTTACCTTAACCTTGTGCTTAGGAAAATGTATCGTCCAGTTCCCTGACTCCATCGTTGCCTGACTTCTTGATAGAAATTACATTCTGATCAAGGCATCATACGTTGCGAGGTTCCCAACGATCATTCTGTTGTTTCTGGTACGCATTTTTCCAATCTCTACATCCACTACGCATTGCTTGCTGCTTGTGTATTGTGATCCTTTCATGGCCATAAGAATCCGAAGTTCTCCTTCTAACGCTTTGGTTTCTACGCGGTGTGTGGTGACAAATGCTGCGCTAAGGATGTCTTCTCCACTAGTTCCTGTATCGAACAGTACCCTGGCATCGTGACCATTGATCCTTATCATTCCTTCCAAAGCCTTTTTCGCCTTGGCCGTACTGAGTGCTGTTCTGCCTGATGAGGCGTAGGTCTCTATTTCCATCGAGTTGATGTAGACCTTGTCTGCACCGGTTTCAGTCTAAGCTCTGTTTGAGGTTGATTCTTTCTTGACCGCTTTCCCCTTGCCTTCATCCATCTTATCATTCCAGCTGCGGGAAAGGTGTCCTTTCTTTCCACAGGTAAAACAGGCACTGCTTGCCTTTCGTTCCTTGACAACTGTGTTGCTAACCTTCTTCTCATAGCTAGGCTTTCAGCTGCTCTGACCCCGGTCCATGTGATGTGACTTCTCCTCTGATTCTTGCTTGTATGCTCCGACTCCTCTTAGCATGGCAGCCTGTCCTTCCGCATATTGCATTGCCGAGTTTATGGTTTCTTCATCGTCAAACCATGGTTCTATTATCTGGCGGAGCTTGATATGGATCCTAGCGAAGAATCTTTGCATGAATAGATAATCGGAGATAGTGTCCTTTCGTAACTTGGATCCATAGGTGACCAAGTCTGTTGCTACATCTGAGATGTTCGTTACTACTCCATCCTTGACCTGTCTAACATCTAGGAACTTCTGGTAAAGCTCCTCTGTATGTCTTGATGATTGGAATCGTTTTCGTAGGTATCCAATAAGTTGGTCTCTTGTGATGTCGTTTTCTCCGAACTCTTCCAGTGCTTGTCGGTATGTGTCTTTGGCTCTACCTTCTGTGTAGAAGCCATAGTATTGAGCGTTTCCTCTCATAGTTTAGGTAATACCATGTAGCAGTAGGTATTCTCGAACATCTTCATACCATCAATCGAATGAGCCAGGGTCAATATCTTTTCCTGATCCTGAGAACCGCTGGGGTTCTGAAATCTTCATGGTCACCCTTGGTGCATTGGATCGATCAGGTACCTCGGGGGTACCTGATGCCAACATCTTGTCGTCCTCGTCGTCACTTGACTCGCTGCTGCTAGAGCTGCTTGGATCGTCCTTGGATGAGGTTGACTGTAAAGGTTTCTTTCCTTTCGCTGGTGATTCAGAAAACACGCCTGGTGTGGCCGTTTGTTCCTTGGCTATTTCACTTTCATATTCCTTGAGTGTCTGAGAAGCCTCGTCCCTTGCTAGTTGTCTGCTAGCCTCGTCCATACTAAAGATTGAAGCCTTTTTTGCTTGCGCCTTAGCCTTTCTGGATATCAACGTTGCGGACGATTTTGCAAGTTCGCTTCTATCAAGCGTCCTGCCTGATCTCGTGTTGAGTTCGTCGCCTATGGTGGGCAACTGTTGCTATCAGGTTTCTCGTAATGATCGTAGTACTCCCAGAGCACTCTGCTGCTGACTATCTTGTATAGCCTGCTGATAGCGGTCGTCGGTATTCCTTAAGGTTGATCCCTCCTTAACCGATATAACTTCCAACTGACTTGTTGAAGTTAAAAAAATGTAACGTTTTCTTATCCATCCTCTGTACACTGAGAACCTTTAAGAAACCGTCCCGGGTTGGGCACTTGAAATCCTGGCCAAAGAGCGGCCTAGGCAGATTGATCAAGCGGAGGCTCCAAAAGGTTGTGAGATAAAACCTTTTACTATATCCCTAAGTCTTGAAGTGTTTGGCTGCTTCCCACTATTGTGGCGAACTGAAGAGGTAACTATCCAACCAAGTATATTGAAAACTCTGTGTGTCGAAGTCTGTCCTTTCTAAGTCGGAAAGATGCAGCCTTTAAATACATGGCGGAGTTTCCTAAAGCCTCACTCCTACAAGCATAGCTCGTATCCTAAAACAACTATGGTATCAAATCGATACCATCCAACAATACATAAAACAATACATAAAACATTCAAGGTATCAAACCATCCCTTGAAACAAAACTTCAAACAACCGGAGTATCAACTGATACTTCCGAAACACAATCAGAGAGAGGCACAACCTCGTATCCCGAAACCAAATATAAAACAACCTAGGTATATAATAATACCTCCTGCATAACATAATAAGGCTACAGCCACCAGGCTCGTCTCCAGAAACCAAACTAATCCTAAAGAAAATCCATCAGTAACCATAGTACCTGTACCGGTTACAGAGGCAGCAACACCGATCTCAGTCTCCGATCTGGTTTCATCTGCATTGCATGGGCTTTCATTTTCATTACTGCTATTGTCGCGTCAATGAACGGTTTCCAAATGCCCTTGCCCTTCGGGCTCCGCCTCGAGTTCGATATTCGCCACGGTTTGTATTGTCGTTCTTTGGGGACGCTTGGGCGGTCTTGCTAGACCCCCTGTCTCACCCAGACCCGGTAATTGGCTTTGACGTGAGGGCTGGTAGGTTAAGAGCGTCTCGGAGCTGCCAGACTGGTCCGCCTTCATTCCCGATCCGGATCCAATATGGTTGGGTACAACGTCGCGCCTCTGCCTGGTCATAATGAAGTTGCGAACTCGAGGTGCTGCCTGACTGGATGCCATGATATCCGGTACGATGTTGCGTCTTTCCCCATTCAGATTACCAACTTGAGGTGTTGGCTAACTGGATGGGATGGTATCCGGTACGTCGTTGTGTCTATGGCCATTCTGATTACCAACTCGCGGTGTGGGGTGACTGGATCCCATTGTTTCTGGTACGACGTCGCGTCTACGCACGATCCGATTGCCCGCTCCATTGGTCGGCTGACTGCGTGAATTTGTCTGTCGTTGCGGATGCATTGGGGAACACTGGATATTCCGATGTTAGCCAAAATATAACTCTGATTTTTGGAAGCGATGAAAATGGTTCAACCTATATCAAGTTTTGTGAAGAGGAGGAGTTTGGGTGGTTTTCTTGTTTTCTATATGACTAGTTAGGTCTTATCCGCTAGCCCTTAGGGGGGCCTGCATCATACAATATTCGTCAGTACTGAAAGCAGATATGCTCATGGGAAAAAGGTTTTCTGAATATTCAACATTGTGTCCGTGGTCCTGCTACTCTCAGCACTCCTAGACTTCAAGACTCTAGGCTTAAAGATTTGGACGAAATGGGGGTGTTCCTAAGGCGGGGTACAAGCCACAAAAGGTATCGGTTAGCGACAGTAATTCTAGCGAGACATCTGCCACACCTAAAGCCGACGATAATTATGAAACATCATCTCCAGCCAACCAATCAAGACACATGAATGTAGAACGCACTGTAGTCGCTCGATGACCGCCCCCATTGCCTGGACAGTCCTTGTTTGATAAATGGAGGTGGGCCGAATATAGTAACGGGTAAACTTCAGCTAAGGCGAGGCTGGGAGTCTAAGATGCAAGGGCAAAAAGGGGATTAGGCACAAGCGATTGAAATAGCTAGTCATACAAGATACTAATGCAAGGGCGCTCAATGGTATGATTAATATCCTATGCTAGCCAAGAAAATCCCAGGGTGAAAATTCAACATCTAAACTACAAAGGTTGCACAATCAGACAGGTAATGAAAGATCAAAGGAAAATCTACAGAACAAAGAATCAATTGCCGGCAAGCCTGGTGCTTCATCGATGGCCCTTTGGCGGCATTTGGGTGTTTTGGCCCGCGGCTGTAGGGGCATCATGAGTGTTAGGAGCCGGGGATGGAGGGGGCCCATAGGAGGTGGTAATATCCTGATCCAGCGCAGGGGGCGGGGTTTGCGGTGCCAGCGGGACAGTCTCCGCATTTCGGGTACTGGGAGCCAATGGGATAAACTTAGCATTTGGTGTGATGGAAGCCGGCTCTATTGTCTCACCATCGGGGATCGTGGAATGTGGCGCTACTGTAGGGCTGACAGGTGTGGGAGCGCTGACCGGACTCTGATCAAGCGTCCCAGAGAGTCCAGGAGGAGAACCATGTTCGGCGCCGTATGCATCATGGTCGCTGCCTCTCCGGTTAGGATTTCTCAGCCAACCAGCCATCCATGGAGTCCCCTGGATTAGCTATAGAACAGGTCTCTGCTGCTCGGAATCTGACAGCGCCAGCCGCTTCGAGCGCGACACGGGCTCGATGGGATTAGAGCCCGATGCCTCCTCCTCCACGTCCAATAGGAGAAACCTGGTGGTGCCGGATTGCCTCCAGGGGCCAGGGGCGCCTGAATTGTTGTCCTATTCAGGCGGTTTAGTTATTGAGTCTGGTATTCTTCTAGATAGCTGACAGACAATAAACTTACGTCGATAACAATTGTCTGCCGCTCCTGAGGTATCTGAGATTCCCGTTTGCCCTTGGCCAGATTCTCCACGCTGTTGTCCTCCTCACCATCCGCCCCGTGGTTGTCCTTGTCATCGTCCATATCTTCGATTTCATCCCAGCGTTCTCCCAATGGCTACCTTATACACCTATTTCTCACGAGGATGTGGTCGTCCTCGTCGTCCTCATCGTCCTCATCGTCCTTGTCGTCCCATTGGATGCACTCCAGTATGTCTTCTGCCTGCCAGGAATGATCCGCGATATTGTGGTATTAAAAATGGGTGTCTGCCCCCAACGGGCTCCGGCCTTGATCTGTCATCCCCTGCTTCCGCGAGGTGTGACACCAGAACCACCAGATCCAGAGGATGTTTGCCATCCTTGGCAAGGAGCCATGCCCGAAGGTCATCATCTTTGTGGAGGAAGATGAGGTCTCAGAGGGGGAGTGGGGCTGTACGATCCATGGTTAGTGCGTTGTGTAACGGGGACACTCTGTAGGAAGACGGATCCTAAGATTGCGACCGCACCGAAGACTCAAAGTAGAAGTAAGGATCAAAATAAAGATAAAGATAATTCAAAGTAGAATCAAGAAGTAAAACTTAATATCGTTAAGCCTGAAAGCTTCACTCAATAAGTTCTCTCGAGGATCGTTGATTATCATAATAGGGTGTCTCTCGCTTTAGTTAAGTAGAATAATGTAAAGCCAGAGGACACCTGTCAACCATTCTGACATTTCGCTAGCAGCCTGCTCAGCTCAGGGTTGTCCAACTCACCCGCCTAGAGTGAGCTAACACTCGGAGGCTGTCGGACCGCTCGGATATTAACTATCTCCTCAAATAGGAAGTGCCTCCGGGGATGTCTCTCCAACTACATCTGCGTGAGGGACAACCCTTTCCTATGGGTAGCATGTCAGTGGCCGACTCACATGCCAATGGTAGAGATAATATCCATTGGGACTCACTGGCCCAGCAGTGGTTTCGTCTATACAAGCTACGTAGTCCATCGGCAAATCTACTTGGCTATACTAAGCTTCTAAACCGCACTGCATGCTCCCACATTAAGAAATCTCCTGCTGCTTGACTGCATGGGCGCTACCCACAGCCAACCATGCGGGACCCTCTTATATCGTGCCAAGACTCACACTTCTAGAGTCCACTAATAACCCATGGTAATGCTACACTTCACGGGGTAGCCTGAGACTGGCTTTGGACTGGTTGTCCTAGAAGCCTTGCAGCTTCCCCGGTCAGCCTCAAGCCCTCTACTGTTAACCATACAACTACCCGGAGGTCAAAGTATGCCTGTAGGTGGTTCCCAGGGGTTATCCTAGTGGCGCCCCAGGAGGCGGTCACCCTCACACCCCTGATATATCCTGCGAACAGCTTCTGGTCGGTTGGACAGCCACAACTCATACGGTGTTGTGGGGGCGTTCCTATTGATCTCACTTTACTAGGAAGCACACAACTACACAGCCGTACAGTGCTGTCGTGCCGTACCAACGCTGGAGCCGCAGGGAGGTGTTAGGAATATCCCCTGAAAGTTAAGGAAGGTTCAGACCACTCCTGCTCTGTGAGTAGCCCGTTTCCTGTCCTACGAAGCGGCCCTATGATGATCTAAGTGCCCCACTATAGTGGCATAACTTCCCCCTAAGTCCCCAGATGACTTTGTCGGTGAAGCTAGGGTAACTGGGGTACCTCAGTAGGGTAACTGGGTCCCTAAGGTAGGGTAATCATGTTTCCAAGGTAGGGTAACTTCACCCTGTTATGCTTTTATTCCTTTCAGCAGTCCACGCGACCACATCTAACATTACCCCGGGGACCCATACAATGTTTCCTATGTTTCCTTAACGTTACACGAACATGTTCTCCGAAGGTTACCCTGTCTAACCCGATGTCACCAAGTCACTTTGTAGACACTTGTACCAACTCATGTCTACCATTAGTATACTAAGTATACTGGTCTAGTATCATCAATCTGGTTACCTCTTAGTATACCATATGGGCTTGAGTTTAGTCCACTGTAGCTACCTATCTATAGGGTGGTTACACGTTGCTCCCTGCACGAGTTGAGCCAATGCGATATCGAGGGCACACTATCGCCTCCTTAGCACGTGGCGCCTTTATCATGCCGAGCAGGTTTTTTATACTTGGCGACTCGAGGACTCCCCAGGCTATTCCCCGATGAAAGCTATTCTGCCAGCGGGATAGTCAAGTAACGTATCCTCACCTTGAGGGGCCCCCGTTCGGCGAACAATCTAGATCCTCATTGCCCGTGGGGAATATGCGGAAGTCGAATTCGGTGATGCGACTGAAGATATCCATTACTGCGGGCGACCAGGGAACTTAGCGTGGATTGATCACATACTCAGCGGTCCAGCAACCTCAACACAAGCCCGCTCTGTGTAGTCATGCTCCATTGCCATCCGTAGTTTCTTAGCCATGTCCTTGACAAAAATCCTCAGTGGACGACGGACCTCCCTGACGTCATCTGGGCAGTGGTTCTTTTTTACAAATTCGATCCGCGATTTCACAGGTGAAAGAGAACTGGCAAAATCGAGCATAACCGCCAATTGATGGTGGGTTAGCCATCCTTGATCAAATGAGCGAAACTTAATCTAGCCCTTATCATCGCGACGCCATACGTCGTAGGCTCTAGTTTTGGTTCACGCATTCTTGAATCCACACCAGCTTTTTGCATATGCTATGTTGCCATAGCGCCCACTGATTCATGTGTTAGTTTAAAGGGTTCTTGGATATATGCGTAGGTTGTTGTTGACGTACCCAGAATCCTCAACGGCCGAAACGAAGTAGGGATTTTCACCGGATCCCGATGGCCCACGGTGACATAAATGACAACTGTCAGCCACACATCGGAGCATGGTTGATGAATAACGGTGTCAATGGATTATTGGTTACCTTCTCTCCGCAGTCTGTCTGTGGGTGGCAGCACGCTGGGGAGCCCTGCGTTTAGCACCCCTGACTTCCCTTTCGTCGTGCAGGACTGCCGGACGTCTCGAACTAATCATAATATTAATATCAAGCACAGGTCAATAGTGTCACAGCGCGAACATACTTTCCTTGGCGTACGGAGCTTGCTTGTTTATTCTTTGTGGCTAGTACGCCAGGCTTGTTGAAGTCATGCGATATTTGTATTGCCCACGATTAAACAATTGGATGAAGTGTACTTACGCTGCCCTTTTGCCCTGGGCTCTTCGGGCGCTCTTGCGGGGCATTTCAACTATGAGAAGTGATGAAGGGGGGTGGGGGGTGAACAATGTGAAGGAGGTGTGAAGAAAGTGAAGGAGGGCAGATGAGGACCTTTATAGACGTCAGGAACGCTCGTAGTGCATCGCAAAAAAAACCCCCCCAACCTCTGGGTTGTGTAAACATTGAACCCTACAATGTGATGACCTCGTGGGGTTTGCACGACTCCAACGATCTTGCACCCATCCTTCAAATGAAGACCTATGTTTGTAAGCTCTAAATTTTGCTCTATAGATATTTCAAATTGACGCTTATCATGTGTCTTCATTGATATATGAAATAAGGTTTTAAGCCACTCCTGGGTCCGAATGCCGGGGGGTTGTTGTTCTGGAGATGCCAAGAGACGTCTGTGCCCTGGCTACAAGACATTGATGTCAATATCTTCCCGTAAGACCCCAGTATCATGCCGCTTAAAAGATAAGATGCCATCATCCGTGAACATCAAGGGCTCACTCACTTGTTCTTCGGTGAGGCTGACATGAGCCCTTATCGACACTCATCGATACTCAGCGACTCTCATCGATACTCAGTGACTCTTAGCAACACTTCGACGTTGAGGAAGCTGCCAATACCACCATATTTCCCTAAAGAGTTGATCTATCTAATCTAGAAGCTTAAAATTCCAATCCTGAATACATGAAAGACTACGATAAACAAAACTAATAAAACAATGAATCTACCCTGACACCACAAGCAATCGCCCCACCGTCTCATCCATTACGCTTTGTGCACCCCTCCCGGCCATTGAACCCCCGAGAAGTCTCTTCGATATCTGTTCCTCACAATCATCGCCCTTCAGATCCCCACCAATGCGTACCTCTACGCCTTTCATAGACTCACGCCCCGACGCTCCTAAGCCTGTTTGCTTACATTTACCAAGTCCAAATTTTCATCATCCGGAGCACCAGACAAGACAGTCTCGCTCCCGCGTGTTAGACGCCCAAGTAGGTCAGACGACATTGGATCAGGCAGTCGGCTCCAAGATTTGAGAGCGAGCGGGGAACGAGCAATGGCGGATGCAACAGTATCAGCGACAGGGGGTGGCGGCATCCCGGGGCTGTCCTGACCGGTACCCTGGGTGTCCGCGACATCAGATGATGAGCCGGATCATCCTGGAAGGGAAATACTAGGGCCGTCTCCATCTTGGTGATCCCCTGATCGATTGGCGTTCCCGTAATCAAATATGGGCGGTATCTGTAGAGGCCTGCCATGCATGTTCCCCATATGGCCTGCTGCAGAATCGACCCAATCAGGGACGGCATTCTCATTGAGATATTGGTCAGCTCTTAACAATGGTGTCGCCGGTGGTGTGTCGCCCGCGTCGCGGTAATAATAGACTATGAGATCGATGGGGTCATCGAGAACTGGATTCAACAGGAGCCAGGCACTTACCATTTCATCGCTGTCGATGAAAACATAATCAATGCAAGATACCCATTCGGAAAGAACCCTGCAGAGCCTTCGGCGGCCTTCTCCAGTGGAACCACGTATATAGCGAATTCTGTCGTTTGGTACATTTCTCAAAAGGATAGCTGACAGCCCCAGGATGTCATAGGAATCTAATTTGGCGAACTGGACTCCATTTATATGGGGGGGACGCCAATGCAGCATGTTATAGTCAGGCCTAAAATTTAAGTTCACCCTCCGTTCTGGTATCTGAGCCTGGCCGCGTCTGGAAGGCCAGGTCCAAACAATGGGCACACCACGGGGCTTCTCAAGTAAAGCACTCGAATTTAATAATCATGAGTCAGCAAGTAAAAACACAAAAGGCCCTAATTGTTATGAAAGAAACTAACCTTGGGGCAAAGGGTTGGGAGCCGCATAATTCCCACCCCTAGGAACCACCCTTGGAGTCGGGACATTGCTTCTTACCAGAGACGGAGTCGATATCTCTGTCGATGCGTCTGGCGTGGGCATCTGATAAATCGCTGGCTCATCTGGTGCGTTTAGGGCATTCTGAGCGTAATAGTTTAGAGGAGGAGCATGTGCTAATGGATTAGGAGGAGCGTTATCGGCAGGAAGGGCAGATGCCTTTTGGCCCGGAAAAGCGTAATTCGCAGGAAGGCCCAGTAGGTTTTCACCAGGAGGAGTGTAAATCGCAGGATGAGGAGCTATGTTTTGCCCCGGAGGGGGGTAATTCCCCTGCTGATCAGGTACATTTTGAGTCGGTACACTTTACGCCCCTACACCTTGCGCCGGAGGGAGGTAATTCCAGTGATAATTAGGTACTTTTTGCGCCGCTACAGCATGCACCGGCAGGAGCTAATTCTCCTGATAAGCAGGTACATTTTGAGTCGGAGAGGGGTAAGCCGGTGGAACAGTTTGGGAAACTGGACCTGGGTTTGGTACAGTCGTTGTAGGACCCCACTGGTCTGGGCCGTTGTAGCGTAGGAACTGATCACTGAGCATGATCCGATCATAGAAGACTCCATTCTGGCCCAGTGGTGCCAGGCCTGTAGAACAATTCTTCACCATGGTTCTCAACATCATCTCACAGTCCTTAACAAGTTGAACTACAGCCTCATCGATCTGGCGCATAACTGCCCTGTTAGTCGCAGCCCCAGCTGTGACATGGCTGTCGCAGGCAGGACGCAGTGTCCGCATACCAGCCACAATTTGCTTGAAATGGTGGTCAGGGAATGTACGGATTTTCCTAAAGCCCCTTGCATGCATCTAATCCTTCACCGCCTCCCACCATTCGCCATACCAGTGGTTGTCGTCTGGTATGCCCATTGATAACTTGTGATCAACAATCTTTGGATAATTGGAGTGTCTTGAACTTATATATCCTCTCAGAGATACCGGCGGAAGGTGATATGTTTGGCCTGCCGGAGCCTGCAGGTTTCCCGCATGTAGCATAGAGACGTACTCTATGTTATTATGTGCCATATCGCTAAAGCTTTGGGTGTATACCTTACCACTGGGGTGAAAATAGCCTGCAGTGTGAATTCGGTGGATATCATGGACGCTGTGGGTGTGAGTTAGTTCTGGGTATGAATTGTGTGGAATTCATGGAAGTTGTTAATGCGAGTTGATTCCGGGTATGAGTTCATTCCATCAGGATCAATGCTGATTATATATACAACTCTCAGTCATTGAATGCTTTGAATGCCTCTTGATTCTTTTCAAGAATTTGTAGTTCTGACACTAGCATAGCCAGGGCTTTATTGACTCATGTTTATGTTAGAAATGAAACATCCCCTCGGAAACATGACCATCGTGAAACATGAAGTTCGCCGAGCCCGTTCATGAAAGAAACCATGGCTGATAGTGCAGGACGTCTACATTTAGGACGCTAAACCGAATTCACCTATATTTACAGTTTAAAATTCAAAGTGTGCACACCTATTGAACTTATGTGCGATCCACACGCCTTAGGATCAACCCTAACTACTCCTGGGATGCCTAGCAAATGTCCATTGTGTCGACAAAAATACACCCAAGCAGCAGCATATGAGAAACATTTACGGATTATCCACGCTAATGTGAACATTATCGTCGCCTCCACTACTATACGATATCCATCATCGGCCAGCCATGTTTTTGACATGCAAACCAACATGGTGGGGGCAGGTCCGGATTCCGACTATGAATCCGATCCCGAGCCTACGGGATGCGAGCATGACCTATTGGATGCTGATGTTGTGTACGAGTCTGATACTGAAGTGCTTAACAACAGTGCCTCTTTTTGTGGCGGCCAACAAGCGCATTTTCCGGGCGCTGGAGAAGCAATTGGGGACGTAAACGAGTTCGAGCAAGAAATCAGACTGCGTAATCTATGCTACGACCCATGGGCACCATTCCCCAGTGGGCAAGGGTTCAGGCTTGCCTCTTGGCTCCTTGAGAGTAAAGTACCGTAGTCACAAATCAACGAATACTTCGCGAGTGGCCTAGGCAATTCTGAGTCTGTCGGCTATGAATCTATGCACACGCTCGAGATGCACCTCCGCGAATTGGATCCGTACAGGCAAAATCTACAATCGTTTGAAGGATAGGTAGTGGACGGAAACAGAACTTTATCATTCTTCTATTGCAATGTCCTAGATTGTCTCAGATATCTCCTTCATCAGATAGGCTACGGAGATGACTTTGTTTACGCGCCAGAGCGTGAATACGATCATGTAGGACAAGGGGTATATGCAGATATGCATACAGCAGACTGGTAGTAGGACATTCAAGTAGAGTTTCTCGATCTCTTTCCTGGCAGCGCTGACTAACTGATTATAGCAGACACTTCCATCTGGCACAACTGTGGTTCCAATCATTGGGATGTCGGATCAGACCTATCTGAGCAACCTTTCCGGTTACAAGAAGGCTTGGCCAGTCTATTTGACTCTCGGAAATCTTCCAGTAACCTGGCGTAATAGACCCAGATCCTTAGCAGTTCTCCTTCTTGCTCTATTTCCGGTTCCCCTGAAACTTACAAAGTCCTCCGCAGACCACTTGCAGAGGCAAATTAATGCCGACACAGTACGAGGCGTCTTCCAACCCCTGTTTGAGCCCTTGCAGAACGCGGCGCTGGAGGGCGTCATTATTGACTGTGCCAACGGGAAAGTCCGGAGATGCTTTCCAATATTTTCCGCATGGATTTCTGACTACATGGAAAATGGTGCGCTTCACGGGATAAAATCGAATGTTTGTCTTAAATGTGCGGTGCTTCCAGGAGAATTGGGAACCGACGGCAACAGCCACCACGCCCGAGATTGTACAAGATAGGAACGTTGCGAGCGGGAATCTGCCAGTGATAACTCCCGCACAATCTTTGTAACTATGCATATGGATCTTGAGAAAAACGTGTTTCACGGGCTTCACCGGCTTTCAGTGCCTGCTCTGCATAAGCCAGATTTGCTTCATACAGTTTATCTTGGGTTATTCAAGCACTTGATGGACTGGATCTCGGGCTTTCTCAACAAACATGCCTGGCTCTAGGCCTTTAACGATACCTGGAAGGCCCTACCACCATACCAAGGGTTTTTTGTGCCCAACAAGGCCTATGGCGAGGTCACGCAGTGGCAAGGAAAAGAGATGAGAAACCTTGGGTTGGGTCTGTTGGGGGTTCTCGCCGTAGCACTGCGCCAGCCGGACAGCCGGCAGGTAACACCTTTCAAACATGCTCTATACTGTGTCCGGTCACTTGTCGACTTCAATATGATAGCGCAATATCAAAGTCAGACCCCCGTGACCATAGCCTATATGGAGGCATATCTCAACCAGTTTCACAGGATGACAGATATTTTCTTGGAGTTTCAAGTTTCTAAACGAACACGGGCCAAGGTTGACAAGCAGCGAAAGGAGGTACGACATTAGCGAGCCCAGAGCAACATGCAAGTGGCACCGCCTAAGCGGGGCCGGCGCCTTGAAGACGATCAGGATGAGGAGAACGACCTCTGTATGGACATGATCCATACGGAATCACATTTCAACTTTGTTAAGATGCATCGGCTAAGTCACTTCTCTGATCATATACAGCAGTTTGGCAATATCCCAATGTATTCCACCGAGATCGGGGAGCTCGCGCATAAGGAACAGATCAAGGACGGATAGAGACTCTGGAATAAGAACAATGTCAAGTGACAAGTTCTCCACAGCTACAGTCGTGAGTATGCAATCCGAATCCAACTTTTAAACCTAAATTCGCTCCGACGTCGCGGATCCAATCTAGGTGACGATGTCCTCCGCTATTTAGATAAAACAATAAGTACAGTATCCACCCCGGCCCTTCGTGCAAGGATCTTGAAAGGTCGTCATGATGATGTGTCTGATGTTCTTGATTTTTGCCAGGTGGTAGGAATCTCTCGTAACCGGATCTGTTTGGAATTGATTCGATAGAGCCGACACCACGTGCCCACTCAACGCCGCCTTCCCGAAGAAGCAGCAATACTCCAACTACTTCCTGTTGAAGTACTAACGCAACTCGAAATCCCTGTTTCGGCATTCCAGCAACCAAACGTTTACGACATCCATCGGGGACGATGGACAGGAACAAACCGATTTCAGAATCAAAAAAGTCGGAATGATTAGGTTTGGGTACAGGGCGGAAGCGAGGTGACGTATGGTGCGCTGAGGGGTCGTCTCCCGGCAAAGCTCGTAGCGCTCTTTAAAATCTGGGACTGCAGCTAAGACACTCTGTGGCAGTTGGCAGGTGTTCAGATCTTGAGCTCAGTGAACTCAGGCTGGCCCTCTGATATACACGGTCTTGTTACGGTTCAGCTGAGAGACGATGCGCAAGAGTTTACATTTGTTGACATAGGGACCATTCTCGACCTGACTCATCTCATTCCAGATGAAGACCGGCGCTGGCTCGTGAACAGCCGTATCGACTTGAGAACGTTTAACGAGATTTATTGGTTATACAAACAGGGGTATGATGGATATGTGCGAAGGCATATATCGGATGCCATGGCAAGCTGTATATATTCTGTGTACTAGTATGAAGAAAATATATAATTACTATATGAGTTAAACATGCCAGTGATGACGACTCTCGAGAGACGCCACAGGACGTTGGCTGGTGCCAGGCTAGTACAGGGTTCACGCCAGGAGACCAGGGGTAGGAGTATGATAATCCTGACGGCTTCCGGAAGGAGCTGGCGAATTGAAAGCTTCAAGATGCTGGGATATGGAGAACAGGGGGGACGTCAAGTCCGGATGCAAGGGATCGTTGCTGCGCAACTCAGGACGCAATCGTGCCGTGCCGGGGTTGGGGATGGACTCGGGACGCACGGGAAGCGTATTGACGCTGGAACTGAACACACGACGTACGGGACGCACGGGACGCAGTGAGGGCGCATCAGATGCATATGCTTTTTTTTGCTGATGTCCCACCACCATTTGCTTGTTGCTGCTCTTTTTTGAACTCTAAATATTTTCATTCTCTTTCTTCCTTCCGCCAACGTATCAGGTTTGACCCAGGTATCCGAAATCGACTCATAACCTCCACGCATGTGGGCTTACGCTGGGTGGTTCGCCCCGAAGGCATAGACGCTATATCCCAGAATGATAGCACTCGGAGCCTGTAGCTAACACTATATGTCTCACGGTCCCCTGATGAGATACGTGTTGGGATAACTTTGGTGTTCTTTCTTTTGTTACACAGTTGCTATGAGGGATTTCCTTTGTAAGGTTACGACAAATTGTATTGTTTCCTTGGTTCCGCAGATATGCAACTCATACTGGGGTATGAGTCGGACAGCAAAGGCTGTGCTAGGATTTCCTTCGATATAAGGGGGGGCTCCGTCCCTTATTTCCTTCATCTTTCTCGTCCGCTCCACCTCCAGCAATTGAAATCTCAACATCATGAGAAATCATGGTGAGAGTGTCTCCCGCCTCTGGTCTCTCTTGATGGCTTGTGCCTAGTCGGCATTCGACAAATTGTGACCTCGTCTCTGTCCTCCGTGTTCGTACTTCTTGGTTTCTGGCGCGCCCTCCCTCTCCCGCTTCCCACGCGTTAGATCCGCTTGCACCGTACTGCTACACCCCAGCTGGCACCTTACTGCGTCCTTCTTTTTCCTCTCCTCGGGCTTCCCTCTCGTCCAGGATCCTCACCCGTAGTGACGCTCTCTCTCCTGTAACAAAGGACCACATGAGAGAGGCAGTAATTTCGTCCGGTCGGCTCTTGGTCTATCCGTTGTGGCTGGCATCCTCTCTGCTGCGTGGCTCTCCTCGCCGGGTGGCTCCGCTCGCCTTCTTCACCCGCTACGCCACTTACTCTGCGGTCGCAACTCGTGTCGATTACGGTATTCCATGGTATTGCACTATCTCCTTGGATCTTCCTGAAGTCCGATGCGCGCCGATTACTGGGCAGTCCGCCCGTGTCATGTCTTGCCCCTACGCCGTTAGGTTCGGGCAATTCCCTTAGGCACCAGGCAACAGCAGTTTTATCCTTCCGCTCCGTCAGCCCTGGGCCGTAAGATTCTTTTCTTTTGTTAAGGGGGGCCTGCTGAAGGGTTTCTTTGCTCCTGTACATCTTGATCTTGATTTTCTTTGTGTTTGGCTTTCCTGTGCTTTCCTCCGCATTAGTTTAGGCTGGTGGCTGGTGTGCGGTTGGGCCCATACCATAGGGTCTTGGGAGTGCCGTTTTGGTCTTCATAGTTGATTACTTTTCTACGGGTGGGGGGTATTTGGTTGTCCCATGACGAGGTGAAGCGGGCCATTGGATTGTTTCATAGTTTTGTTTCGGCCACAGGTAGTGCTCCATGCTGTTTCTTGTACTTAACAACCAATACATGATGTAAAAACAAAATAAAAAAATAAAATAAAATAAAAGTCCCTTATTTGCTTGATTCTTTACGCTACCTGGTATTTGTTTCACGACTCCTGTACTTCAGAATATAACATCTTCTATTCTGATATCCAAGATCCACGCCAAGAACCCACGAACCCTGACCCTGATCTACCGTTACGCGATCAGCCTTGATCTGAGATTGTCATCTCCGAACCCTCACGCTAAACGACTGTCATTGTGTAGAACCTTTCTGTCGTTGTGTGCCTTGGACTAACGTCCAGTGCCAAGACCCCGTTACACAAGGTAGCGTCTAACGAGAATCGAACGAACACAACACCATGTCTTGACGTGTCGAACTTCCGACAGCTGCATTAACTGCCTTGACCGAATTGTCGGCGGTTACCAACTATGAGTTTGATCAACTCCCCGAAGAGCAAATCAGACAGCCGCTCCGCACGGCGCGCGATCTTGCTACCTCACTCAACAGGCTCCTAGCACTCCCTTCCATTTCCCAACAAGGCACCCCCGCATCGCTCGAACCAAACCCTCGCTTCCAACAGCTACAACAACGCGTTCAAAATCTAACCAACGAAAGTGAAACGCTTCCTCAAGAACGAGATGCACTTACCGAAGAACGGGACGCTTTGCTTACAGAGGGACAAGGACTGGAGGCAAGGTACAGAGCCATCGAGACTGACCTAGAGCGCGACAGAGCCACCATAGTTACCCTTAACACCGTGTTGACCAATATGAACACTGCACTGGCAACTGCAACTGCTGCACTTGCAAACACGGGGGGACCTGCTCCACCAGCAGGCGAACGACCCCCTCAGCGAGAATCAATCCCCAAGCCACAGGAGTACGACGGATCCCCAGACCAACTCCGCCCATTCATTGCGCAATTACGTACCAAGTTCCTCAGAGATGCCCACAACTTTGTGGATGTCGAACATCGGTTGGCATATGCTGTTGGGTTCCTGAAAGGGAAAGCTTACGAACAAATCCTCCCACTTATTGATGAAGGACACATTAATATAGCTAGTGTGGAAGCCTTGATCACCCTACTCGAGAACGCCTTCGGTGACCCTGATATGGTCCGTACTGCCGAACGGAATCTACAAAGCCTACGTCAAAAGAACCGTAACTTCTCTGACTACTTAGTGGATTTCCAACGATATGCTGCCGAGGTATCTTGGAACAATGCTGCTAAGCGAACCTCATTGTACGAAGGATCAAGCGCTGAACTCAAGGACGCTCTGGTAACCCCGGACACTCCGGATGAACTTGACCAATATATCGCATTGCTCAAATGTGTAGATAACAAGATCCGTACCCGCGCCGGGAAACGAGAGCGGTCATCTTCTACATGGAGATCACCTACCACAACCACAACCAGGACACCAAAACCGGCTGCTCCTCCTACCCCTACAACCACCGCTACCGGTACTCAAGCGGGCCCCATGGACCTTGAGGCTGCACGACACCGTCTATTACAAGCGCCACGTGAAGATCGGATGCGATACAGCCCATGCTTCTACTGCAGGGGAGCAAACCACATGGCTCGACAATGTCCAAACAGACAAAGTCACTTCAGAGCCAATGCTGCTGCCATTCGTGCACCTCCGCCAGTAGTTCCTGAGAACTCTCGTCCCGAGTCCGAACACTCGGAAAACTAACCGTCCCATGTACAGTCCAAGGCACTGTCATGGGACAAAAATCGCCTTCTTCATTACTTTCTTTATCCGGTTTATCTCTTGACAACATGGAGAATGGGGTTGAAGATAATCATCTGGTACTGGCATGTGCGATTGTTGACAACCATAACGAGATTAGATCTCATGCTCTAATAGACTCGGGAGCAACTGGATACGCATTTATCGACAAGGCTTTCGCCGAGCCCCATAACCTTCCTTTGTTTGAACTTAAAGCACCACGACCTTTGACGGTCATCGACGGACGGCCTGTGAGTTCTGGAGCAATTACTCACATCACCAAGATCGGGTTGTCGATTAACAACCACCATGAAATAATTCCTGCTTTTGTTACCACGCTTGGGGGATACCATTTAACACTCGGTATACCCTGGTTAAAATACCACGATGTCAAGATTGACTTCGCTTCTAACTCCCTTACTTTTGAATCTGAGTATTGTTTGAAGAACTGCGTTAACGACGTTACAATGGCCTACGGAATCGAGGAAGAGTTACCACATTTCCTACAGGCTTATGCTGCACAATGTGCTCTTGGACTTAAGGTTCCCGACAAGGACGAAGTACTTCAGATACTTCCCAAACAATACCCCGAATTCCTCCCTGTATTCCTCGAGAAAACAGAAGATCAACTACCACCTCACGGAAGGTTTGATCATGAGATACCAGTACGCCTGGGCTTTGTCCCTCCTTTCGGACCAATATACGGTCTTACCCCGCTGAGTTATCAGCCTTATCCAAATGGCTAGCCAAAAATCTGGATAAGAAATTCATCCGCGAATCATCCTCCCCTGCTGCTTCTCCGATCTTGTTTGTTAAGAAAAAAGAAGATTCTCTACGCTTATGTGTTGACTATAGGGGACTTAACGAGAGAACAATCAAAAACCGTTACCCTTTGCCCTTGGTCAAAGAAACCTTTATGCAACTTTCACAAGCAAAGATATTCACTAAACTGGATATCCGCGGAGCCTACAACTGAATCCGCATGACAGCAGGTGAAGAGTGGAAAACAGCTTTTCGTAGACGATACGGGCTTTTTGAATCCCTCGTCATGCCCTTTGGGCTTACCCATGCCCCCGCTACCTTTCAAGCATATATTAACGACGCACTACCCCCATTTCTGGATAGGTTTTGCACAGCATACCTTGACGATATCTTGATACACTCGGAGAACCAGGAGCAACATATTGAACACGTCAAACAAATCCTGGAAGCTTTAACGAAAGCTGGACTCCAGGTAAAACCTCAGAAATGCGAGTTTCACACCAACAACGTTGAGTATCTTGGCTTCATCATCACCACGGAAGGCCTACGGATGGATCCCGCGAAAATTACTACCATCATTGAATGGCCTATTCCTAAGAAATTACGCGATGTCCGCTCCTTCTTAGGATTTGGAAACTTCTATCGGCGCTTCATCCAAGATTATTCTTATCTGGCTAGACCACTAACCGAGTTAACAAAAAAGGGTACACCCTTCGTATGGTCCGATCTTTGTCAAGCCGCATTCGAAAGGTTGAAGGAAGTTTTTATAACAGCCCCCATCCTGATCCATTTTGATTTTGACAAAGAGATAGTAGCGGAAACCGATGCTTCCGACATCGCCTCCACCGGTATACTATCCCAACCTGGCTCTGATGGGCTTTTACATCCCATCGCCTTCTTCTCAAAGAAACACACACCCACCGAATCCAACTATGACATTTACGACAAAGAGTTGATGGCCGTGGTACCAGCTTTCGAAGAATGGAGGGCTTATCTGGTTGCACGACCTGTTACAGTACGATCGGATTATCAGAACCTACGATACTTTACCACGAAAAGGTTACTCAATCAACGACAAGCCCGATCGTCAGAATTCTTGTCGCAATTCAACCACACGATTGAATTTGTACCTGGTAAAGCACATGGGAATGCGGACGGATTAACGAGGATGGCGGGACAAACAGAAGAAGAGGTATTGGAGTACGAAACCCATAGGACGCAAGTGGTTCTCCAGTCCCAGTCTCTGGGTTTGTTGGCGGATATTCGGCTTCACTTTGGAGTGTCCCCATTGAATGAATTATCGACAGAAGCCTATCAAGCTGACCCCCTTCCAAACCAGATACTCATAATGCTGGAACAAGGGGTACGACATAGCCGTCTGATATCCCTAGCCGAATGTACCAAGAATGGTAATCGACTGCGGTATCGAGATCGTCTTTATGTTCCCGCTCACGAACCTTTGAAACTGGCCATCATTCGGGAAAATCACGACGCCCCTGCTGCTGGTCACCCCGGCAGATCCAAAACACATGAACTAATCACGCTACGATACCATTGGCCGAGCACGCGAAAAGAGGTCGCACGATATATGGCGAATTGTCATATCTGTCAACGGAGTCGAACGACTCGTCACGCTCCGTTTAGCATCCTTCGACCCCTTTTCTATTCCCTACCGACCATGGCAAGATATATCAATGGACTTTGTAACCGGTCTACCTTGGAGTAACGGTAACGATGCGATTTGGGTAGTGGTAGATCGACTAACCAACATGCGCCATCTCGTCCCTTGTCGTACTACCATCGATGCCCCTTCTCTTACCGACCTATTCCTTGATAACATCTGGAAACACCATGGATTACCACTAACTATTATATCCGATCGAGGACCTCAATTTGCTGCCGAGTTCTGGGAAACCATCTGTCGCAGACTAATGATTGATCGACGTCTATCTACTGCATTCCATCCTGAAACTGACTGTCAAACAGAAAGAGTTAACCGTATTATGGAACAGTACCTACGGTCATATGTGAACTACCAACAGGATGACTCGTGTCAATGGTTACCAATGGTGGAGTTTATGGGAAACAATCATGCATCCGAGACTACCGGCACCTCTCCCTTCTTTGCCACCTACGGCTATGATCCTCGTATTGACGTTCTCGATGAACCAACTCTCCCGACTGACGACCAAGAGGCACGATCTTTCGTTATCACTATGACAGAACTTCATGCACATCTTAGAACCGAAATGGGTTATGCTCAAGAAAGGGAACAGGAAAACGCTGACGGACACAGACTCCCAGCTCCCTCCTTCCAGATCAGTGATAAAGTGTGGTTAAACGCCAAAAACATTAGGACACGACAACCTTCACGAAAGTTGGACAACAAACGTCATGGACCCTACGAGGTCAAAGCCAGGGTCGGAACACACGCCTACCGGCTGGAATTACCAAATACCATGAAGACACATAACGTCTTCCATGTGTCACTGTTGAACCTGGCAGCCAATGATCCACTCGAAGGACAGATAATCCCACCACCTCCGCCTGTGGAAGTTGAAGGAGAAGAAGAGTGGCAGGTTCAGGAGGTTTTGGATTCCAAATTCGTCAGGAACCGACTGCGATATCTTGTGAAATGGGGAGGCTACGACGAAACAACATGGGAGCCAGCTGAATCGATCAACAAGCTAAAAACAGTTGACGAGTTCCACGAACAGTACCCACTCAAGCCTGGACCATTACCGGAGGATCCGCAATAGGCCTCAGGGAACTTGGGCCCTGGGGAGGGCCCTGCTCTCACCGTCCCCTGATGAGATAGGTGTTGGGATAACTTTGGTATTCTTTCTTTTGTTACACGGTTGCTATGAGGGATTTCCTTTGTAAGGTTACGACAAATTGTATTGGTTCCTTGGTTACGCAGATATGCGACTCATACTGGGGTATGAGTCGGGCAGCAAAGGCTGTGCTAGGATTTCCTTCTATATAAGGGCAGGCTCCGCCCCTTATTTCCTTGATTCTTTACACTATCTGGTATTTCTTTCACGACTCCTGTACTCCAGAATATAACGTCTTCTATTCTGATATCCAAGATCCACGCCAAGAACCCACGAATCCTGACCATGATCTACCATTACGCGATCAGCCTTGATCTGAGATTGTCATCTCCGAACCCTCACGCTAAACAACTGTAATCGTTTAGAACCTTCCTGTCATTGTGTGCTTTGGACTAATGTCCAGTGCCAAGACCCCGTTACAATATGATCGGTAAGGATTATGGACTCGCTTTGGCGCAACTCGAAGCTTCTGTGAGAGTAGCTTTCTTTTTGGGCCTGGCTTTCGTTTAATATCAGTATACAATCTATCCGCTAAAAGAGAGTATAGAGTCAGCTGAACCTTTGTTCTACCTGCAGCCTTTGGTGGCATTTTTCGACTAGATTGTGTTCTGGTAGATTCTTTATTTTGTAAAATATTATCTTGTATTTTATTCATACTAGAGACATATTGCTTTATTTATTTACAATTTTTCTCCCTTTTACTTCACCATTCGAATTATGGGATGAGGTTGGGACTCATCAGAGTGAACCCCTACAGTTGATGTTGAGACACTAATTTCCTTTCAAACTAGGTATCTCCCGTGTGCCCCATCTTAATTCAACATACTAGCGCGAAGGCCAATTATTCTAGTTTTTACGGTATATGTAATAGGTTGTGTTATGTACAATACTGTTTAGTTATTCAGAGCACCCCTAACACTGCTAGTGAATAAGGGTATCTTGGAAATGCATTCAAATACAGCATAAATATGAGGTTGAAAAAGGAACATCTGGATCGCAGATATGAGACAGTGGAAGAGCACAAGATATAGGAATACAGTCTGATCACCATAAAACCCTTGCAAGAAAATCATATAATACACAATATTTATTTACTTAATGTTTTCCTCTAGCTTCTAATGCACTATCTTCTACGAGTATTATATGATAATATACTACCTACCTTTCAGCAAGCCTCTTCCTTTTACTCCTTACAGACTAAGTTACTACCTTCACCACTAATGTCCCTATTTGCCCTTTTACTCCTCAGCACCATAGTAACCACTCATCTTTCCTCTCTCAGCCATGATGTCATAAATCTTCATAGTATAAGATATACTTGGCTCATAAGTATAACCCTATTTGCCGTAATTCCCTGATTCTGGTAAACATAGCAATCAAGTTGGATCTATTTTAACGATGCACCTTTTTCTATTTTACTCTTGAAAAACGGCTTATTTACTATATAATATTAATCTTTCTACCCTATAAGACAAAGGCAATGAAAAGCATGTTTGGTTTGCCTTAAATACTCTATAGTTACTTAAATGACTATAATAAAGCAGATTCCAAAGACTTGAGTCCTAGGTTTACAAGGTTTCAAGTTACAGCCATAACATGGCAAATTGGTACAATTTGTACGTATCATAGTTTCCTATCACTTTTTTAAACACTATTGCTTTGAGAAAGGCTTATGAAGTAAGCTAAAATCAGCTCACTCTTAATATATAAGACCCATACTGCCCTCCCATCAACCACACGCTCCGCGCCCTCTACACCTCCAGTCATTGAAATTACAACTCCACGTCGTTCAGTGCACGATCCCCCCTCGCCCCCTAACTTCTCCTGCCTTTCGGGCTTTGCGTCCCTGATCCCCCATCGTCACGATGGATGACCTCCCCCCTCTACCTTCCTCGGCGGCTCCCTCTCGGGCTTCGTCAAGGCAGTCTTCTTCACCGGGCCTCAGCGAGTCCCACCTCTACATCCGTGACTTTGTCCGCAAGACACGCCAGCGTCTTAACTTCACTTCAATCCAGCTTCCTATCCTCGACGATACCCAACTTTCCGAACTCTGTGATGGCGAGACCATCTTCCTCCCCCTCTGCTGCTCGGCCTTGAACGCGCTCGCCTCCATGACGCGTCAGCTGGACACCATAACAACCCAATTGGGTACCCTACAGGGTATCGTTGCAACCCTCCCAACCACTGCGGCCTTGGACTGCAAGCTCTCCCCTGTCCAAGCGTCCCTACGTGACCTGTCACAAAGGGTGTCTGCTGCTGCCCATCCACAAGCGCCTGCCCCCACTCGGCCGTCTGTTCCCCCGACTGGTACCACCACACACCCCATGCCTCCGCCTCCACCTCCCCAGGTTAGGACCAAAACCCGTGCCCCTCCCTCCGAATAAGTCGACCCCCTCGTCCTTCGATCCGGACATACCCCGGTATGACCCGGACACCCGCTCCTTTTACGGCAATCCCCGGGCGTACGCGGAGAAGTTCCCTGATTCATGGGAAGCCAACGCGTTTCGTGAGGGAAGGTACCCCGACCCTACCACATTCATTTCGGGCCATCTCGCCCCCGACTGCCCAAAAACCCAACCGTCGTACGCCCAGGCTGCCACTGCCAGCCCCCCGAAGGGTAAGAAGAATAAGAGCTCTCTCACGGCTGCCAAAGTCGCGTCAGCTAGCAACGCCGTCTCTGTCCCCCAAAGACCAAAGTCGCTCCCGACCGCCGAGAGAAGATTCTACGCTCCCCGTTCCTCCCCCTCCGAGCACCCGCAAGCTTCTCTGATCGCTGCCACCTTCCCTGACATCTGCGCCCGTGTCCTCAGGGATGCGAACTGTATCCTCCCCCTCGCTGTCACCACCAAAGTTAACGATCGAGGGTCCGTCACCCTGCTCGTCACCGACCCTGCCACTCCCGCTGCGGCCTTTGCGCCCTACTTTGATGCCCTCTCTTCCCAACTCAATAAGTCTTTCCCGGTGGGAGACTCTCCCTGGTTGCCCTTTCGCCTCGCCCCCAACGAGACCCAACTCGCCATCCACTCTCTCCCCCTCGCCTTCCTCCCGGAGGATCCGAGCGAGCTCTTCCCGTGCCTCGCGGAGTCGA
>Ga0307513_10001065_pt1 | contig 39936 bp, 43 predicted proteins | sample 15_EM_MG_FD_202174 | JGI IMG/M metagenome (GOLD analysis project Ga0307513, IMG submission 202174) | Populus trichocarpa ectomycorrhiza microbial communities from riparian zone in the Pacific Northwest, United States - 15_EM | ecosystem: Host-associated > Plants > Roots > Unclassified | place...
GATTGCAGGAAGGCTATCGCTCTTGGGTTTTGTATTTAAACCAGTCTCCTGGCTAGCAGGAGACAGCAGACTTCGACAGACCTTCAGTCTAAGAATACACTTGGTTGAACGGCAATCCCTGAGTCCTTTAGCCCAACTTGTCCTTCAACTATTATCCTTCTAGCTCCGGTCCCTTGAAGCCTCCCTTAGCACCAGCGCTAGCAGGTCTACCGCCGGTCCTATTGTATTTTCGTTAGACAGGAATAAACCTGTTACAACATTTCAGTTGAGTGAAGTAGTAGCTCCAGTACTGGTCTGCTATATCAACACCAACTTTATAACGATTGTAGTCATTGGTAATGACAGGGATAGGGATATTCAAACGCTCTTGGGGGCTAAAGGTGCGGCGGATCGCAGGACCATTACTACTAGAAATGCGGGGTTTTTTGCGCTCTGAGATAATACGCTCCTCAAGTGAATGAATGGTGGTTAGAAAATGAACCGCACTATTGTCCTGCCATTGGACAGCGAGTACTTTGCCCCCAATATCAGCAGGGCCTCCAGATACCTCATTCCAAGGTATAGCTTTCCTGTCGTCATGCAATTCAGGGGAGAAAGCTGAATTATTTACTCTCGCAGTACCACAAGCCCCCATTCCCAGTTCTCTTAACTTGATCAGAAGCGCTTGTGAAGGAAAGTAGTTGTCCATATAGATATTGAAGTGAAGCCCAGACGAATATGGTAAACTAGAGGCAAGCTGGAAAACAGTAGAGCCGGTAGGAGTAAGGCCTTCCTGGTGAATTAACCCATTGAACGAGTTAGACCGAGAGGCAAAGATCCAGCTATAGGTATATCCCACATCACATAAAGCAAACACCTTGTATCCCTCCGTGATAGGTTTACTTGGCATCCGATATGTATGGTAGCTGCGCCCACCAAACCGGATCATCATTTCGTCAACCGTTACATTTGAGGCCGGAAGGTAATACTGCTGGCAGCGGGACTGCAATATACTATTAACTGGTTCAAGCTTCTGGAACCATTCTGAACGGGAAAGCTGTTGCTTGGGATCTGATATGTGCAGGTATCGCTTTATTTGGCTGAAGCGTTTAAGACTCATCGAGTGTAACACTTGACGATTTTCTGCCCGGTCCCTCCAAAAGGCTTTACTACCACAATCTCGATTCGCTCCCATATAGATGACGAGAGCCACAAAGACTCTCATTTCCTCCGGTGTCACCTTCTTCCATGGGCGGCCAATTGCAACCCCTCCCGACACCTTTTTTCCTGCTCCCTTTTCCTCCGCATACATATTTGTTCTTTCCACAAGCACACCCAAAACCTCATCATCCCAGAACAGTTCAAATACCCCCAATTCGGTGGCCTTCACGTCTTCCCATGGCAGTTGAGGCTGCCCAATGTGATTTATGCGAGGCTGAAGTGGGGGACAGGGTTGCTGATTACTTGCGTGTTTGGCAGGCGATCGAGTCTTTTCGCTTCCCCAGACACTTTTTCTATATCTCTTCCTGGTTCCCACATCTTCCTTTGGGGCACAATTAATAGAAAGGGAGGAAAGAGGCTTTTGGTTTGTAGTCAAGCTTGACATATCTTGCATTTGCAGTATCTTTAAGTGATTAAGTTCTTGCTACTGATGCTTCCTGATGTTGTTACCCATCATCGCAGCCTACCTACATTTGGAATAGTGCTATACCTATGAGGAATAGATCAGCTGACAACGAATTTTACTGTCTCAGACCCCCCAAGGGATAGCACGCGGTTTGATTGTTCGAGTTTTTATGGTAAGGGGTGCTGGACTTCCGAATGGAGAAATGATTGGCGGGTGAGATACTGGGAATATGGAATAACCCGGTATACACTCCTGTTAACTTAATTCTCATACCCGAACATGTATCAGTGGCAGTGTTGTTGCGGATGAGGGTGCACCGTGCAACCGAAGATCTCTGGGGGATGGTACGAGTACATTTTCACTAGCCATAACACTGCCACAGGTACACGTTGGGGTATGAGAATTAAGTTAACAGGAGTGTGCTCGAGTATAATACATAACTCAAGTCTCATCTTCCCAGCACATGCGCTAAAGAAACACACTTGTAGACGATCGCCATCATAGTATATCACTCGGTCTCTTGGCAGCTTACTAAACATCCCAGCGAATTAGAACGTGTCGATTGGCAGTGTCAGGCACTACTTGTACAGTACCGGTATATCGTTTCTAGGTAAATGGGCCCTTGTCAAACAGAACTATACCTCCGATCCATGCCGGAGCATTTGTATAATTTTCAGATACAAAAAGAGTTGATTCCAGTGGATGAAATAGCTTCAGGTTTGGTATCCCGGGGGGAGCTGATAGTGGTAAGTTTAGGCGGGGTTTTTTCTGGGGATACTTGCTGTTACACAATCTTGGCAGGAACCTGGCACGTTTTGATCCATGTTAACAAACTCTCCCCAAGGCCTGTCTGGTGATCATATCGTACAGATTGCTCGGGTTTAGAAGGTCTGACGAAACCACGTTAATGCTTTATCAGCTCGAAGCTTGAACAGGATGTCAGGTGGCAGCGGGTGTGTTCCGCTTTCTTATTCCCTCTGCCCGTTTCTTAGGGCGCCATCATCTGGATAGTTTACCAGGAGGGCCGATTGCTTATTCACTATCACTATGGTTAAAGCCCTCATATCAATGGATCATTCAGTGGGAATGTCAACAGCATGAATAATATTATCTTGATAGCAAATGATGGAGCCGATGGATTGCGTGTGATTCGCGAACTTTTTGAAGGTGCGCCGTTCCGCCGGTGTATCCTAATATCCATAATATTATTGGGAGTGGATGCTGATCAGCGGCCAGGCCACGCCGGGGAGGGATCGGCGAGGGCAGGGCAGAACCAACGGACCGAAGGGCATGCTGGAGGGGTTGTATTCGACGGTAGGCGACCGTGACTCCTGGATGATTGTGAAAACCTACCATCTCATCACCTGGTGGACAGAACCTAGAGGTAGTGCTCCGGAGCCCGCACCCGAAGGATCGGTAGCCTGTGGTGCCCCCGTTAGGGAACCGCCCTTTTGGAAATTGGATTACATCATCGGCAGCGGCGCCCTCGGAACTGTATTCTTGGAGAAGGTCCAGACAAGCGGGATGGAGTTCCCTGAGTTATGGGCGGTGAAGAGGATACCACGGACCTTGCCAAACTTCCCTTCCAAGCGGTTTCAGAATGAGATCAAGAATTTACAGGCATTATCAAATGTATGTTTTGCCCAACAGTGTGTCCTTTCGCCATGGGCATTGGTCTCGTTCGGAATGTGGGAGGATTGTCTAACGTATGGACAGTATGAGTGGTTCGTCAAATTCATCGCCTCCTATGAGGATGCTCACTGCCTGCACATTGCTATGGAGTATATCTCAATAGGGGATATGTCAAAAACCTTTGAGAATGGCTATCTGTGGAATGAAAGTGATACGAAGGTGGTAGTTGAGCAATTGCTCCATGGATTGGTAGTAATGCATAGAGAAGGAATCACACATCGTGATCTGAAGCCTGAGGTCTGCACCCTCCCCTGCCCAAAGCACTGCAGTCAAAACTTAATAGTGGCTAGAATGTTTTCCTCTGCCTCTCAGCGGATGAGGCCCTCCATGTAAAAATCGGCGACTTCGGCACCTCCAAGCGCATCGCACTCTTCAACACCGGCACGTGTTTACTGACCACTGTTGGGACACTAAGCTACATGGCACCCGAAGCGGATGACGCGTTGGTAACCAAGACGAACAGCGTGGATGTCTGGTCCCTTGGATGTATTTTGTACCGGATGGTCGCCGGCAGCCCCCTATTCAAAAGCCGCCGCGAGGTATTCATGTACGCCGTAGTCGCACTCTCCCCACCCCTGGTGGTCAGAAAAAAAGGCTTGAGTATGGCCTGTGAGGAATTCCTCCGTGAGGTCCTGCAACCGAGTCCAGGGGATCGGCCGAGCGCTGAGGGTTGTCTGAACACGGCTTGGATCATTAACAAAACGCCTGGATCGGCGCACTCTATTGGAAAGGGTCTCTACACGAGGTTGTCTGAGATTAAGCTTAGAGCACCCAATATAGATTCACTCTCGGATATGATTGACAATCGGGTGGCAGATAGCGCCCCTTCAGGGAGCTCGTCGACTGGCGATACCATCGATTGGGGGGTAGAATTCAGAGGTAGGTGCCCATGACTCCTGTCAGATGATGAGAGCCTAATATCTCACCAATATGGACAGATTGGATGTTGAATTACCCCATCGGCGCGGGCGCCTTCGCAACTGTATTCTTGGAGAAAGTCCAGACACTCGGAATGGAGTCTCCTGAGTTGTGGGCTGTGAAGAGGATATCACGAGCCTTGCCAAACTTCACTTCCAAGCGGTTCCAAGCTGAGATCAAGAATTCACAGGCGTTATCAAATGTATGTTTTGCCCAACCATGTGTTCTTTCATCATGGGTATTGGTATCGTTCGGCCTGTGGGATGTTTATCTGACGTAGGGCAGTATGAATGGTTCGTCAAATACATTACCTCTTATGAGGACGATAACTTCCTGTACATTGCTATGGAGTATATCCCTATAGGGGATATATCGAAGACGTTTGTGAACGACTATCGATGGAATGAAGGTGATACGAAGGTGGTAATTGAGCAGCTGCTCCATGGATTGGCAGCAATGCATAAAGAAGGGATCACACATCGGGATCTGAAGCCTGAGGTCTGCGCCCTCCCTTGACAAAAGCACTGCAGTCAAAACTTAATAGTAGCTAGAATGTTTTCCTCTGCCTCCCGGTGGATGAGGGCCCCATCCTCCATGTAAAAATCGGCGACTTTGGCACATCCAAGCGCATCCCACACTCCAACGCCTCCACATATATGAAAACCACGGTTGGCACACGTAACTACATGGCGCCTGAAACGGATGACACATCGAAACCCAAGACCAACAAGGTAGACATCTGGTCCCTCGGGTGTACCCTATACCGAATGTTCGCCGGCACGTCACTCTTCGTGGACCCCCTCGAGGTATTTAGGTACTCCATAACCGCATCCTCCCCCCCCCCGGCGGTCGAAAACATAGGCTTCAGTGTCCCCTGTGTGGGCTTCCTTCGTGGCATCCTACAACCGAACCCAGAGGACCGACCGAGCGCCGAGGATTGTCTGAAGAAGGCCTGGATCATGAACAAAGATTCTGGACCAGAATACTCAATTGGATGGGACCTCTACAACAGGTTGTATCAGATTAAGCTTGCGGCGCCCAATATAGATACATTCCCGGAGACGGCTGCCGATCAAGTGGCGGATAATGCTTCTGAAAGGAGTTTTATGACTGCCGATGCTGGTGACGGACTGGATAGTAGCACTCTGTGACCCCGCGAGGGCTTTTGGCAGCACGGGCACCCTTGGTTCTTATTAGGCCGGTGTGACGGGTGTGGGAAGGCGGACGGAACAAGTGGTTTGCATTTTTTTTTTTCCTTCGCTGTTCGTTTCTCCTCTTTCCGTTTATCAGTTTCCCCTAGCGGTCTATTATGAGCCAGCACCCCGATACCCACGTTCCGGGCTACCGAGCTAGCAAGGGCAAACTTTTCAATGGACGAGCAAATGACTTTCATCACATTTCTTTTGATTTTTATGCTACATTTTCACTTATATCATAACAGACTTGTCCTTGAAAATAAACAGAATTCCTTCTCGATGTGTGAGTTTGATGGTGTTCCTCCGCTGTTCATGCCTCCCTATCTATATCTTACTCCAATGGACCCACTAGGGCTGAGTGCGTTCCAGGCCACCAGCCGGTAAATGACCTCGAGATAGCGCTCAAAAACTTTTCTATCTCACATATTTACGAATCACCAGGATCCCAACACACTGCTCCAGAATCATGCTTTATCTTGACTTCCCCGCGCCGTTCTCCCTTCTTCCCCAAGGGTCCATTTGGATACAACGGTTCCATTCCGTCCCCTTATATAAATGACTGCTTCCCTCCCACTCAGAACCAGGGAGAAGGCCGTTTCTGCAGCAGAAGCGGTCGCAAAAAAGCGGTCCTTTGCTTGCCAAATTGTCACTAAACTACTAGGGAATCCTCCCGAGTGATCATCCATGACCTTGAAAACCCAGCTCGACCCCCACCCGCACAGGTAGCATATGAAACATACCGCTATCTCTAAATCACCCTACTCCAACTGACCACGTCAAAGGCCTCCCCCTCTGCCGATCTAGCGTAAGCCGAACGCGGTAAGCGCCTCCACCCATCCATGCACCCAACGTGCGAGACCATACTCCCCTTTCAAGCACCCCAGAAGGTCGGAGAAAATGCCACCCGCGGACTAGACACAGGCATCCCCATCCTGTAGTTTCACTGCCCATGCGACCAGAAGATTAGATCAACCAAATCATAGGTCCGAAGAAGTCTGTACGCTCCCTCCGGCCGGCAGCAACGAGAGCGGTAAATCCCCACACAATCGATCTATGACTTGTATAACCCCATCAAGTGCGAGTACGACGGGGACCGTAAGCACACCATCACACTCTCCCAACCCACCCATCCAGAAAACACCGCGCATGCCTGCCCGACCCAAGACTGAGAGCGATACCGGGAGATCAAGCCTCCCACAAATGGACGATGAAACCAGAACCTGAGAGGGAGAAAGGCTCTAACTTAAAGACTAACATCCCTCTCTTAGGGCTTGCCATGGGCCGGGTTGGGCCTGCCCCACGAAACCCTGGCCCAGCCCACCAACCTGTGTGCTGGACTTACTAATGCCCAGCCTGGCCCTTAAGCCAAAGCTCCAAATCCTGAACTTGTATAATATGATATATGATATCATAACTCCAGCAATTGAATAAGCTAGCCCTAATGAACTTATATAGGTATGATAATATTATAGCTTCATCATCCCATTAACTTATTGTATTTAAGTTAACAAAAAAGTCCCCAGACATCATGTCAGACTTGGACTTGAAGCGATAAACAGTGTACGGGTAGACTATGTAACAGCCAATCGCCATGAATTCAAAATCTCCGCAATTCACTTATGATACATGTTGGCCGTACTTTAACAAAGGCCTTAACTTACTTGTATAATAATAATATGCTAATAATTATCATAATATCAATTGTTTTTTTTTTCGCCTTAGGACAGGAGTTTGCGCAGGGAAGAAAACCTACGGGCCATATGGACCACTTTGAAGCCCACGGGTTTTTGTAGGCCAAGGCCCATCCAGGCCCAGACTATATAGGCTTGTGAAAGCTCACGGGTCGGCCTGGCCTATGGCAAGCACTGCTCCCTTCTAGGATTTTTGGAAAAGCTCCGATAAAGGTACACTCACCAGACCCCACGATTTCGGCACCCCCGCTGCGACTGGGAAAGGGAATTCGCACACAAGTGCCTTTCTCTCTCATTCGGAGTGCCGTATTCCGGTGAGAATGCTGCAGGCAAGTCTTTTCAGTATGACCGGAACAAGGGAGGTTTATTTCTGTGCTTATTTTCTGTGCAGGTACTCGTATGCCCAAATCTCGCAAGGGGGGAAAGGAGACATGCCATGGACAACCCGTCAAGCTTTGAAGCCTATAACTGGGACGAAAAAGGCTACTCGTTCCTTTGGTCACTTCATTTCACCGCTTCCAATCACTCAGCCTTTCTTAGTAGTGAATACCGGTTTCCCAATAGTTCTGTCAAACTTCCTTGCTATATCCTTTTGGACTCCCAAAGGCATGCTTATATTCCCGCAAGAAGTGATTACCACACTCGACCACCGTTAATTACTATACACTCTCAATCCGTTGAACAACGAGTGCTGTCGCCCCACCTCCGCCATTGCAAATCGCCGCCACGCCGTACTCTCCAGGTTCCAGGACGTATAACAATGTTGTTAGGATCCTGGATCCCGACGACCCCAACGCGTGCCCCAAACTGATCGCTCCCCCTTTCACGTTAACCTTTGCAGGGTCAAGACCGAGAATCTGTATATCAAATTAGCCTCACCGCCCAAGGCCGCGAGTTTATTGAGCAAAGAAGTTGAGTTGCGCGTACCTTCTCATTGGCCTTACTAACGGCAGCAAACGCTTCATTGATTTCCCATTTTGCGATATCTTTAACCATCAAGCCAGCTCTCTCAAGCGCTTTCGGGATGGCGAGGGTTGGCGCCAAGGGGAAGTCAATAGGCTTTATGGCGGCATCAGCATAACCGACTATTCTCGCCAGCACTCTGCTATTCCCCCCGTACTTCCGCGCCATAGACTCATCTCCAATCACAATGGCACTTGCTCCATCGCTAAATGTGCTCGCGTTTGCAGCCGTTATTGTACCCCCTTCCTTCTGAAACGCAGGCCTAAGGGTCGAGATTTTGTCTAACATCACTGCCTCATATTCTTCATCTTTCGCAACAATCACATCCCCTTTTCTTGTTTTGATGGTAACCGGAGTAACTTCCTCTGCAAAGGCTCCGGAATCCCAGGCCACTTTTGCTCGGCGGTAGGACTCGATTGCGTATGCGTCCTGATCCTCTCTAGAGATGGATAGGTTCTTGGCAGTATTCTCGGCGCAGTTCCCCATGCTAGATCAAAAGATTAGCCAGAATTCTCGTCGCACTTATCCACAGAACCACCGCTTACTGAACCTGATCGTATACATCCCAGAGCCCATCTTTGATCAAACCATCCTGAACCGCAACATGTCCAAATGAAGGTGTACTTCGAGGGTAATAATACGGCACTTGGCTCATATTCTCCATACCCCCAGCAACCTGTAGCTTCGCATGACCCAACTGGATATTTTGGGCAGCAAGGGTAACACTCTTAAGCCCCGAAGCGCAGACTTTGTTCACCGTAATCGCTTCAGTCGTCTCCGGTAGACCGGCAAACAAGGCGACCTGTCTTGCCGGAGCTTGGCCAACAGATGCTTGCAAAACATTGCCAAAGTAGACGTCTGAGATTTCTGAAGCTGGAACACCTGCCCGGGAGATTGCCTCTTTAACAGCACAGGACCCAAGTTGTGGGGCAGAAACCCCCTTGAGCCCTCCTTGAAACTATGGATTGTGAGCCACCATTGGTGATAAACACTCGGGTTATACGACATACCTTTCCAGTGGGAGTACGAGCTGCGGATAAGATGTAGGCATCCGGGACCAAGCGCAACACCGAATGACTAAAAGCGCGAGTGTGACGACGGCCCACAGCCGATGGTAATTTGCGGGGGGCAACGGAACGCAGAAAGGACATTATAGAGATTTAAATAATCGGGAGAGAAGAGAGAAGAAAATGGGGGAGAAGGGCTCCAAGCTTAACGAAAGGTGAGTTTCGGTGTTCTATTACAGCATTTTGGTTCCGGGCGGTGGAGGGGGAGGAGTCTCACATGCAAGCCGCCGCGGGTAAGCGACGATCCACAAGGACCAACCGACGACCCAGCGAGTGCCTGAGACTCGAGTGCTTGGTTGTGCTTGAATCGACGCCAAAATGCGCTTCAGTCAGGGCTTGGCAAATTCAAAACAGATATATGCGAGTATGATACCTGGCGCCGATTACGAGAAGGATAATTTACCGACACTTTCCCCTGGATTCCTGTACTCGAGTACAAACGCTATTCCCAAACATGGCAGCTGCAAGAGCGTGGGAGGAAATTAAAGGGATCTTATATTCATGCTGGAGAAGCCAATGAATTCTCTAAATCTGCCCTAAGATCCTTTAACTCCGAGCGAGAGGGATTAGATGAGTAAAAAAAGTTTCCAGGAATGGGTTCTTGGGACACCTTAGCATATGGCCATATCTGTGTAAATTAGAACATATCGCGAAAGCCATGGCAGTGAGAGAAATAAAGTAAAGATCGTGAGAAAGAAAAACTTAATGTCATTCATTTACCATCCTGTAATCCCTCCTCCTGACCACACTATGAGACCAAGTTTGGATTTGGTATATTTTTACAGAGAGTTTTAATAGGGTCCTCCTATGCGAATTTTCCAGGGAAAAGAAAAAGAATGTAAGAAGGAGAGGGGTTAATACTACCGTAGTAACTCCATATTAATTGAAACCTCCCATATACCTATATTAAGAAGCATATTGCACCTATTTCGAAGAACAAACTTGGTTTATTTACCTTAGACCCTTACACAATACATAAAGCTAAACAAATCCCCCAATTACCCTCTTAATTACCCTCTTCCTATAAAACTAACTCCTCTCTAATTCCCACTGGCAGTACCAGTTTAGAAATACTATTTGAGTTTTCACAATTAAGCCTTTAAAGAACAGTGTAGAAAATTGACTAATTGGACTATGAAAAGCATAAGAGTATTATGGAGAGTTTTAAGAAATAGTATGTAAGTCAATGGAGTTAATTTACTTTCAAGTTTTACTTTTATTCGCTAAGCATGATCACTTACTATTAAGCGAACAGAATTTCTCCTCCTCTTTCTTCCATTTCTTTCAGCCTATTCCCACTACTCGACTTCGCTCTATCGGCACTGGCTGCTGTTACCCAGGTTATGAGCGCCAAAGAAGGGGCAGAAAAAATAACTATGATGGTTCACAAAACACTTCCTGTGTTGAGGTATCCTCATGAGAGATCACTCTCCCATGGAGAGTGCTGAGCCTCGTCCCCCCACTCGCTCAGAGTCAAAAGATCCTGGGACGGACAGCGAATTCCATCAGTTTCTGCGAGAGGAGCACTTTTGAGGCATCCGTTCCCAACCAGTGCCATGCGGTAGTTTACCATACACGTCAAGACGTATACCACTGCAGCCCTTAAAGTTAGCACTTCAGTCAAAAGCCACTGCTAAGCGTTGATCAGCAGTTCGAAGAAATAGCGTCTCATTCCCCCACTCGTAATCCCCGTGGTTCCCTCTATCCTGCCATGTCATAGTACTGCGCATATATACATCGGGCGGTCTAAGCTGCAGGCAGCTTTCTCAACACGTAATGAAAGGCCGTTACCCCTCCCCGTTACCATAACGCCAAAACCCGCATTATTCCATAAGCCCTCTTGGTTCACTTGTTGCCACAGATCCATAGATTGAGATTCTATAGAAATCCAACCAAAAAGCCATGGATACGAAATCTACGCAGAAAGCCCCATGATTAGCGAAGTAAAGCGTGCTATTGTAGATAATGCTAAATGACCCGGATGGCAGGGAACATAGGAAAATATAAAAATTATTCGCCTGTGTGTTATCTCCGAAAGTAAGGTCAATTTTTCCATTAACACTGATTACAGGGATAAAAAAATCTATGGATTGCACAACCAAACACTCCTACTTTTCACAATCTATGGCACTCGAGTATGGGTTGGGGGCCATCTTCGGATCTTATGTTGCAACTGGTGCATGAACCAAACAGGCCCTAAATTCCCCCCATTTCCTCCCACTATTTCTAAAGCCAAACTCACCAATGGCACTTTTTCTAGCACCATAATATTATTATCATGATGGTATGATACAACAATATTATTAACGAGCCGTATTCTGCTCACAAGCCTGCCCCAATTTAACTTCAGCCCGCATCAGTGAACCCCCGCAGCCTCAGTCCACCGACGCAGAATATTCTCGTTCACCCTCAACCGGTCTTGGCAAATTTCCTTATCTGCCGCCTCTCTCCCTACTGACTAAGCGCTTCACGCACCTTTGTGCCACCACTTTGAGCTCACCTCCCCATTACCGCAACAACTCAGATCCTTCCCCTCAAACATCCCCGCTACCGAATCTCTCAAAGAACAACATCTTTCTATTAACATATTCAACATTTTGCTCTCGCGATGTCTACCTCTGCCCGCCGCCGTCTCATGAGAGATTTCAAGGTATCTGCTCTGCTCATTCCGACCAATCAAGAAAGCTCGAGTCATAGCCTAATCCATGCTAACGAGTTTTCTTCCAGAGAATGCAAACAGACCCGCCGGCCGGTGTTAGTGCGTCTCCCATTAGCGATAATGTCATGACCTGGTTCGTTTTTCACCCCTCACCTCAGCTTCCCCCATGCCCTTTGCTCTTTGATCTCATGAAACTCTTGCCACGCTCCTCCCTCCCAACACCTTCACCTACTTAGCATGCTTATAGGAACGCTGTTATAATCGGCCCTGTTGATACCCCATTCGAGGATGGCACTTTCCGCCTCGTCATGCATTTCGAGGAGCAGTACCCGAATAAGCCTCCGTCTGTGAAATTCATTAGCCAAATGTTCCACCCCAATGTCTACGCCACCGGTGAACTTTGTTTGGATATCTTGCAAAACAGATGGAGTCCAACCTACGATGTTGCGGCTATCCTGACTAGTATTCAGAGGTCAGTTCCTCAGTTCCATTTCTAACCATCTCTGGTCGCCATTGCGTCTACTCTCAGCCTGGTCATCCGGGATATCCAGCTTCCATGACCTAGCCAGAATGCGCCCTAGCTTACTCCTTTATCTAGTCTTCTGAACGACCCCAATACCTCCAGCCCGGCCAATGTCGAGGCTTCGAACCTTTATAAGGACAATAAGAGGGAGTATGTTAAGAGGGTCCGCGAGACAGTGGAGAAGAGCTGGGAAGGGTGTTGATACCCATCCGAAAGTTGTCCTATTATGTTGGGCGTTGAAGGGGTTTTTTTTTCCTTTTTTTTTCTTTTTGTTTCCTTTTCTTTCTCCTGCGGCCAATACCATGGTAGGCTCCAATGTCGTGGAAAACTTGAGACGGGGTTACCAAAGGCATGATTCTTTCCTACTTTACTTCCCGTACCATTAACTCTCATTATCCTACCTGGTTTCCTTTTTTCGTCTTTACATTGGTTTCATCCACTGCAGGTTTTTGTCTTTGTTTGATATTTAATCCTGGGCCTTTCTTGATCTACTGTTTCTTAATAAACTTCTCCGTAATGAACTGTCGCGGATTCCTCTGCTAGCAACACCGTTCGTTTATATGATGTCCAGGTGAATCACTGACACTAAATTGATCAGCCACACCCCCAGCATGGTCGGTTCTGCGAGTCAACCCCTTCACGGAAATCTGATAGATTAGCCCCTTTCCCCCGAGAGCCCAAACCAAATGTAAGTGCCCACTTTAGCAGTTGGATCGATGTTTGTCTCCAGAATCAGGATCATTTTCCCACCTTCTCCAGTCATTAATTCATCCCTCGACCTCCTCCCTACACTTTTTAAGCCAAGATTAGGCCCTTAAGGCGTTCTACCGAGTGACATTTTTGTGAACCCCTCGGGCAGGAGAGGAAGCGGGGAGAAACCCCGTCCCGAAGTAGCAACATAGGCCCTAAAAGGGCAATTCTAAGCCAGGTTCTTTTCCAGCCTGCACTACGAACGAATTGTGGGAGAACAGGAAAGCAGGGGAAAATCCGTCAACAAACCTCAACAACAACAACTGTGCTAACTCTCCTTTGCCGAACGTTCCTCTCGCCAACGCGCAGCGAGGTCCAAACAAAAACTTTTGGAAAGCATAAAAAGAAGCGAGAATCCAAAGGAAGTTTCCCTCACTCTTTTAAGAGCCCCGCTCCCCGCTTTAGTCATCTCGTCCCGTGTTTCTCCTGAGCTACCTGTGCGAGCCAGGTAGAAACCAACCTCAGGCGAGGATATTTCCTTTTCTTTCTTCCAGACAAACCCATCTTGAGCAAATATGGCGTACGATAACCCCTTCTATTCCTCGAGGTTCTAGCGACTTACCTACTTACAGGAGCGGTGGTACGGGGAGCTACAACACCATTAAGGGTAGGCCAGAAACCTCCTTGTTTGGGCCTGGGGTACTTCTATTGACTTGAGAAATTCATCAGTGGTCGCTCGATTCCGTCCGCAGAATTCAACGGAGATCAGGGAGGGTGGTGAGCCGATTGTGTCGTTTCCATCGGAGGATACATGCGAGCTTACGGTATGTTTGAGAAATATTTGGTTACAGCGGGTCGATAGCTTACACCTCCTGTAGAGCAAGGAGGCCGCTGGGGCCTTTACCTTTGATCGGGTGTTTGGCATGAGCTCCAAACAAGCCGATGTTTTTGACTTTTCTATCAGGTCTACGGTCGACGATATTCTCAACGGCTACAACGGCACGGTTTTCGCCTATGGTCAGACGGGTGCGGGAAAGTCTTACACCATGATGGGCGCAGATATTGACAATGAATCCTCCAAGGGTATCATCCCGAGAATTGTGGAGCAAATTTTCGCCTCGATCCTGGCTTCTCCTGGTAACATTGAATACACCGTCAGAGTCTCATACATGGAGATTTACATGGAACGAATCCGAGATTTGCTTAATCCTGCGAACGACAACTTGCCTGTGCACGAAGAGAAGAGCAGAGGTGTCTATGTCAAAGGCCTGCTGGAAATTTATGTGTCAAGTGTTCAGGAGGTCTACGAGGTTATGAGGAGGGGTGGAAGTGCTCGTGCTGTCGCCGCAACAAATATGAACCAGGAGTCTTCACGATCGCACTCCATATTCGTTATCCAGATTAACCAGAAAAATGTCGAGACAGGGTCACAAAAAGCTGGTTATCTGTACTTGGTCGATCTGGCTGGTTCCGAAAAGGTCGGGAAGACTGGTGCTTCCGGGCAAACTCTTGAGGAGGCCAAGAAAATCAACAAGTCTCTTTCCGCCCTGGGAATGGTTATCAATTCCTTGACGGATGGAAAGTCTACCCATGTTCCTTACCGAGATTCAAAACTTACTCGTATCCTCCAAGAGTCTTTGGGAGGTAATTCCCGGACAACCTTGATCATCAATTGTTCCCCTTCATCATACAACGATGATGAGACCCTCTCAACTCTCCGGTTTGGTATGCGCGCGAAGTCTATCAAAAACAAGGCAAAAATCAATGCGGAATTATCGCCGGCCGAACTCAAGTCCTTGCTCATCAAGGCTCAAAACCAAAACCTTACATATGCCGAATATATTGCTTCTTTGGAGGGAGAGGTTGTAATATGGCGTAGTGGTGACCCGGTTCCGAAGGAGAAGTGGGTGCCCCCAATCAAGATTGAGCTGCCTAAAGTAGATGCCAGAACCCGACGGGCAGATACACCGTCCAAGCTGGCAGCTGCCGAGGCTGTACAGAGCCCATCTCGTCCGGAGAGCCGTGTTGAAGTGAGATCATCAACGCCAGTTATTCTAGAAAAGGATGAGAAGGACGAATTCCTCAGGAGAGAGAATGAATTGCAAGATCAATTAACGGACAGGGAATCTGCATTGGCAGCCTCTGAGAAAACCCTATCTGATCTAAAAGAGGAGCTTGCGTTTTTGAAAGAGCACGACACCAAAACTGGCAAGGATAACGAAAAACTCTCAAGTGAGGTCAATGAGCTGAAGTTGCAGCTTGAGAAAGTCTCGTTCGAGAGCAAGGAAGCCCAGATCACTATGGATGGGCTCAAAGAAGCGAATTCTGAGCTTACTTCGGAGTTGGATGAAGTTAAGCAGCACCTTCTTGACGTCAAAATGTCAACCAAAGAGACATCAGCTTTGCTGGACGAAAAAGAGAAGAGGAAGGCGGAAAAGATGGCTAAGATGATGGCTGGTTTCGATCTGGGCGGTGAGGTCTTCTCGGATAATGAGCGGATGATTAGGGAGGTCATACATCGATTAGATGCAATTCAGGACAACACTGCATCCGGCGAAGAAATAACATCCGATGATATCAGAGACCTCCGGGCTAGGCTTGTAGAAACCCAAGGTATCGTCCGTCAAGCAGAACTCTCGCTCAACGAACGCTCCGAAGAACAAGATTTGGCGCTGAAACGCCGAGAAGAGCTGGAAACAAGACTGCTAGATCTTGAACAAGAACTTGAGGAACTGCTAGAGAGGAATCTCTCCGATGAGGATATTGCGGAGGTCAAGGGCCGGCTTGAGCAGGCGTATTTCAGTAAACAAGATGTTGAGGTGCAGATGCTAGAAGATCTGAAGAAGGAGCTCTCTAAGAAGAGTGACGAGAACGAAAAGTTGAAAGTTTCCGTAGATGAACTACAACGAAGGGTCAAAGCCGGCACCGCCACAAATGGCGCCGCCGGTGCTCTGCCTGGTGGCAAAACTGTCGCCCAACAGATCGCCGAGTTTGATGTCATGAAGAAGTCTCTTATGCGTGACTTGCAGAATCGTTGTGAACGAGTAAGATTCATGTCTTTCCTTTTGCAGCATCAAATACTGACCTATGCAGGTTGTCGAGCTCGAAATCAGCCTAGACGAAACGCGGGAACAATACAACAACGTTCTCCGATCATCAAACAACCGAGCCCAGCAGAAGAAGATGGCCTTCCTCGAAAGAAACCTCGAGCAGCTTACCCACGTTCAACGGCAGTTAGTTGAACAGAATAGCACACTAAAGAAGGAAGTTGCTATCGCTGAACGCAAGCTTAATGCCAGAAACGAGCGGATACAAAGCTTGGAAAGCCTGCTTCAAGAATCCCAAGAGAAACTGACCGCTGCCAACCATAGGTACGTGTTTCTTGAAGTCAGAGTCCAGAGTTTTGCGATACAAATGCTGACCCGACATCTGCGATCACAGATTCGAGGCACAACTTACTGCCGTAAAGGAGCGGTTAGAAGCTGCTAAGGTTGGCACTAAGGGGATTGGAGGAACGAACTTTAACTTTCAGGGATCTCGCATCGCGAAACCCCTCCGTGGTGGCGGAGGTGCGCCTGGCGACGTCAGCGGAGCACCAGTGCCACTCTCTGGTGTCCAGGGATCTGCGGCTCAACAGGAAGCCCAGCATCCTAAGCGCTCTTCATGGTTCTTTGACCGAAAATAGAGATGGGATACAGTAAAGTGTTTGGGGTGTTATGAGTAGACGTTGTCGAAAGGATAACCAGCGCAGTAGGCGCGGTTGATACCCAGCGGATCACTAGTCGAGATGAAAAACCACCTATTATCCTCAAGATTTAATAATGAACTCGAAATGCCCACTTCTTTTATGTCCATTATGTTTTCATGCTATGATACTTTTTCTTTCTTTCTTTCTTCCTCTTTTCTCTTGTGGGTGGTCTGGCTGGGACTTGGAGGCGGGGTGCAGGAAACGGGGGATCTGGTCATTTCACGAGATGGGTTATTTAGGACTGGAATAGATTCCTTGGTTCGTCGGCTTACAGTTTTACCAACGTTATTATTTCCTGGTCTTTTCTTTTTTGTTTGTTTTTTTCCCCTTAGTTTCTATCCTCTTCCTCCTTTTACCCTCCCTCCATCCCCTTGGGCCCATGCGAGACACCCAGTTCAATATGCCATTTAGAATATGATAGCCTTGCTGCTCGATTAAATTTTTAACCAATTCACGATAGTACTAGTATCATACTTGGTGATGAGTGCCGGGAAGATGTTTTCATACAAGACAGGAATTGTCTGCAAGTTACCCCCAAACTGACTGTTCACCAACTCTATCTTGGACACTTGTACATGCACCTGAGAAGGCATTGATTGCAGCCAACCAGGTCGATCACTTTTTATTTTTATTTTTTACCTTCCGAATACTTGCATAAAAAAATGAGCTAGCAATGTACCGAGACACACTACTGCACAATATCAAATAACTACCCGAGCATTACTGTAAGGCTCCACACAATCCCACTATCCAGGGCATTTGCGGCAAGCTAAGCCCGATCGCAAGATGCACAATGTTTGACCCGTGAACAAGGGTACTATAAGATGCCAGTTGTTTTTTTAGGCCCTTCAACCAATCCTGGATCCCAGGCGGCGGGACATCCGCCCGGGCACTGGCATTAGGTAGGAGAGGCGGAGTGGATGAGTACAGACAGTACTGGTACCGATATTGCACTTATGGTGAAGCCTGCAAGTTCCGGTGGTTATATTATTATTATAATATTATAGTCATTGATGTCGACAAACTGATAAGATACGAGACCTGTGCCGTACCGTATGTATAATATACTGTACCCGTTCGAGCTCACTGTGAGATCTGGGTTTGCCGCGCGGTGCAATAATAATAATAATAATTTCTCAATCTCTGGATACCGGCAGTGCGGCATACCGTGCCGTACATACCGGTCAGGTGTCGATCTACCGTAGTGCTGTGTGTGCCACGCTGGTATGATAACTTAACCTATTGCATTATCGTATAATATTATAGGGTGGGGGATAGGCTTTTTCCGTTCCCCCTTATTTGTTCATTCATCCATGATATGATACCTTCTACCGTTTCTATCTTGCTATGGTACCTTTGTGACAAAGTTTAATGCGGGCTGACTGCAAGCATGATACTGGTGCCTAGATGGGAGGGAGGGTGCTGTATGGTGCCGGGGCTCTTTGAAAAATCAACACGCATGGATAATATATTTGCTTACATAATGCATGTAAAAAAAAGTAGTGGGGCTAAAGCTAAATAAAACAGCCTCGTGGAGAGCCGTGCATGGGTAATTCAAAATTTTAGCCAATGTCTCCACGGTATACGGTATGATATGATACCGTAAGAACTGAGAATGGCGGTGGGGCGTGTCCGCAGATTTCCCCCTCTAGATTAAGGGGAGAAAACGCGGGCGAGAAGCTTCTATTTCAGCCCCTGGTTGGGGCGAACAGTTGTTCCAGCTCGAACGGTATTGCCCTTATCGAAAATGAGAAGGAAAAAAATAAATACTGTAGAACTAGAGAGCTCCTCCGGTGAAACGATATCTCCCTCAAGATGTGGTTGTGGTTGGAAATTTTGGGGAAATTATTATTGCGTTGAGCCATAAAGTACAGTACAGGGCTGATACCGGTACCCGTTATCAGACTTTATGGCGTTTGTCGAACTGTTGATCTGGTACCGGCATTTGATTAAAAAAGAAAAAAAACGGTCCAGGGAACCAAAACCCCTAACCCTGAATCAATCGCATTTTAGGGTTACTGGTCCAGGACAGTACGAGTACCCGTAGAGGCACAAGGCCCCCAGTATGATGATACCAGTGTCTTTTTCCCCATTACTCACGAGTTGAAAGAATGAATAAATCCCCCACTCTATACAAAGTGTAAGGCTGGCGAGTGATGAATAGCAATGCTGTAGGCTAGCAGTGGGATACCAGTATCATACAGAGGAGGAGGAGGAAGGTTTTTCCTTCATGTTATTGCGGCCCCTCAGATATCATAACTTATGCTATCGTACTTGTACCAAGCAAAGCACTTCGGGGAGTGAGCCGCACATGATAAACCCTTCCTCGCCTTGTCCGTCCGTCCCCCAGCCTGGCCGACGAAATAAAAACACAACTCGCCAGTCAGCCAGCCAGCCAGCCAGCCAGCCTTCTTCCCCCTTTCACACTCCCTCGGTGGCGAATCTTCTCTCGGAGAATTAAACCTAAAGTTCATCACGGGGTCTTTTGGAAAGAGTACGGGTTACTATACTCCACATCCGACCGGGGTTTAGGGTACAGTTTTGCCGGCACGGGCCCGGTATCATCATATCGAAAACCGGGGACCATCGTCCTCTTGGGGAGAAATTAAAAGTCTCGAGGGAAGAGAGAGAGAGAGAGAGAGAGAGAGAGAGAGCCTTCTCTGTGGACTGCGCCCGATTCAAAGTTGGTTGCAAAAGAGAAGGAAAAAAGTTACGCGTAACCCATAGAAGCTATCACTCCCCCTTCCCTTATCCCCCTCAAAAACCAAAAGGTCTTGTTAGCGTTAGGGAAACCACGCCAAAGTTTACCTTACCCGTACCCCATAAGCTCCCTCCCACTACTCAACGTTTCGGCTTGTCCAGCCAGGTCTCTAACTCTTTCTTTCCTCCTCCCCCCCTCCTCTTATCCACCACCAACATCGCTCCTTCCTTATCGCTTGTGGAAGGCTCAATCCTGAACCAACTAAACATACATTACTTGGCTTGCATCGCGTCTCGCTTAGACCCGCGAAAAGCTTCAGCTATTAACTGTTACTTGGTTCTGCTATTGCATCCGTTCGTTTCCATTTCCACCCAATTTCTGATTCCGATCTCTAACTCCTCCTCGTGCCGCCAGCATTTTCCTTTTTTTCTCTTCCCCCCCACCCAGCCAATAGCATCGTCGTCTCCCCCGCTTGCTTTCTGTTTTTCCACATCCATCCCGCAAGGCTCCCTGCCATTCGCGCGACAAACCTCTCCCCCCCCGCTACTTGTTCCTCCACCCATATTGTCTACCCTACCCCGTCTCCCCGAGATATAGTCCTGATCCTGTCACGCCCTGTGTCTTGTCAGGTTTCACGGGCCATGACAACCTTTCCCCCCACACCCGATGCGTCCCCCAAGGTCAAGAACAGCTCGCTGTTGAACTCTGCCCCCTCCCCTGCAAGCTCCACGAGCTCCGTCACCCTAGCGGACGAACCATCTGCCTGCGTTTCGGCCGAGGATGACAATTCCTCCTCACCTCTGGCCGCCTCCACTTCCTCCCGTGCCCATGGTAACTCTTCCCCGACCACTCCTCAATCGATAGCCAAGTCGCCGAAATGCACGGAATCCGAGACAGTTCCGTGCATACCACCACCACCCTCGTCACCCGCGCACATCGGAAATTTCCAGCGCGTTTCACCATCGACCCATCACCATTCAACGGTAGGTTTTGATTCACTCCCGCCCACGGTTCTGGTGGAAATCTTTGGCCATGCGCTTCGCGGTGATTGCGGCGAGATCTCGCCCAATCTTATCGAATACACCGACCCCCGATTTCTGAATCACAATTTCTGCGCATTACTTGAGCGCAGGAGATCGCTCTCTCGTCTATCTCGCCTTAGTAGATTCGCCCGCGCTTATCTTCAGCCGCACTTGTACTCGCCTGCTGTTGTTACCAGCATGACCGAACTAAACTCGCTAAGTGGGTATTATTATCCGGAGGTTGATTGGAAAAAGAAGGGAAAGCAACCGGTCCTGGAAACGGATGGCAACGGTACCCCAGTCAAGCCGCGGCTTCCGGCGAAGAGACGTAAAGCGTTTAAAGGACGTGGCCGGAAGATCAAGGAATTGGTTGTCATAATTGCTGGGTTACCTGGGGACATGTTGGATGATAATCCCTCTGTGAGTTGTCCCGGTTGGTTTCTCGTGGACTGTCTGTGATATGATTTGGAGGCGCTTGCGGTACTCCGACTCACGTTTCTAGCCCCTTCACAAGGTAAACCCCCCCCCCCCCCCACCACCAAACTAGCAATCGGGAGGTGAGCCGTGTGAAGCCGGAAAAAAAAAAGACTAATTATTCCTACGGTAGTTACCGCTGCCACCATCTTATGCGCCACCATCCCAAACTATCAAACAATAAAGCACCTTCACATAGAGGTGAATATCGGTGAACCTGCCTTCGCTCCCGAAACTCGCTTCTATAACCTAGCAGCACACGACAGCACGAGAGACCACCTCTGTCCCCGTCTTGTCCTTCATCACGACACTCTCGAATCCCTGACGCTCCGCAACATCCACGTCTGCCGACATCTCGTCGACCAGACCAACACCTGGCGGCGCCTCCGACACCTGAATGTCACATTTCACAACGGCCTTCGCGGCCTCTGCTGCGCCGACACCACCACCAACGAACCCGCGAACCCAGAACTAGAAGTCAACGAGACCAACCGCAAGATCTGGGAATTCTGCCAGCAGCGCCAGTACCTCACCATCGAGATGTTCGCCTGGTACGACTTTTGGTCCGCCACGCCCGGAGAATCCGTATGCTCATGGCGCACCATCAATGGACTGTTGTATCGTCGGGTGACGCCCGGGGGGCAACTCGCTTTCTCGTCATACGAGTGGTGGAAGGCACTGTCCGATGGCACAGGCTGTTACGCTACGCCCGGCCCTTCCCCGACCGGTACCCGCATTGTTAACGATAGTGCCGGAGAGGAAGTGGAGGAGGAGGAGGAAGTGGAGGAGTGCTCCGAAGACCAGGAGGAGGAAGAGGAAGACTCTATCCTGCTACTCGATACGCAGTTCTCTGATGATGTGGATGGGTGTCTGGGTGGTGGTGGTGGTGGTGGTGGTGGTGGTGGCGTGGCGGTCAGTCATGAGGAGGATATCGCCATTCTGTGCGCTGCCACGAGACCGCGGCAGATGAGGATCCTATGATGGCCCCTTATCCCATTTGGCTGTCCATTTTTCCCTACTTTTCTCTCGTTCTCATTCTCATTCTCTTCTTTCTACTTACTTCTCTTTAACACTCTAGGGTTCTTTCCTACACCTTTTTTTGAGTCGGGGTCAAAACGGATATGGCGTTTATTTATGTTTTATTTGAGTGTCACTTTCTACACAATTTCTTTCTCTCCCCCTTTTCGGCTATTTCCTTCTGGATATTCGGAATCTCGACTATCTACTTTTTGTTTAATTTTTCTTTTTCTTTTTCTTTTTCTTTCCTATCTACCTATCTGTCTCTATCTTGTATACGGACGGGCCGTGCTTTGGCTGCCTCAAAATGACAGGCAGGGGGGAAAAAAGAGAAAAAAAGAGAAAAAAAACACAAGGATCTCTAGGTTCATATGATTGTTCTTCGTTCATTGTTTTAGTAGAGTGGGATCACTTTTCTTTCTCTCTTGTCCAAGTCATTTCTCCGCTCCAACTCAAAAAATGCACGAATAAGGATGGGAATAACGACAAAAATTAAAACTGACCGGCTGGCTAGGTATGGTATGGGTAGGAGTTTCGATTTTGCTTTTTTCTCTCTTTCCTCCCTTCCTTATTTTTTTTTCATGTAATCCTTCTTTTTATTTTTTTTCGTTTTTTGTTTCACACCTCTCTTCCGCTTCCTCCCGGCTCGTGGAATGATGGACGTGCCGCGCTAGCTGGCTGCCAAGTCGAGATTACGGATGGAGTATATAACGACTCTGTGCGAGAGAAATAGTGGAAACAAGAGTAGGAAGAAAAGAAAGAAGGAAAAGAAAAGAAAAGAAAAGAAAAGAACAGAACAGAACAGAACAAAAAAAAAGGTTGTTAGAATTCACGACTTGTCACTCGATGATTTTTGGGAGTTAATTGATATCAATCATGTAATTCATGTCATGACGTATGAATGGGACTTGAACGCACGAGTAAAAGGGGAACTGCAAATGCGAACAGGGGTTGTGAAGCGAAATAAAGTGTCGAGAGCCGGGATTATTATTTTTCCGCTATGATACCTTGTTTTATGTACGAGTAGTACCTCCTCCTGCCCCCGTGATCATCACAGCCATTGTTTGAGACAAGAAAAAAAAGCCCACCAGAAAAGAAAGCAAAAGGAAGGAAGCAAGGGAGAGAAAAAAAGTGAATCATCTTGTGCAAGAACGCCTACTTGACCTCATCGAAATTGATCCCATACTTTTCCGTCAACCTCGCCCTCCTACGCTCCTCCCATCCAGGTCCATAAATACCTATCCCCCGCCCCAAAAAGTCAGCCAATCAAACCAAACCAAACCAAATCAAGTCAATCGAAAGAAAGAAAGAACACCAACCCCTCCCCTCCCCCAACTCCCCAACAGTCTCCCTCCCATCCCTCCTCCCGCGCGCCCTAATCCCCTCCTTCCTCCCCACCTCATCCCCCCCCCTCCCACCGCCATTGCGAAACCTCCTCCCCAGCGCCCCGCCGGTATACTCAAACACGCCCATCACGACGCCCAGCCCAACGCCGCAGCCGACAACGCCGGGCATGGTGCGCACGCGGATGCCCAGCAGCGCGCCCGCGACCGCACCCCCGATCGTGGGATTCAGGCTGTCCTCCACGCCGCGCAGGTTGGCGCTCGCGGCGCGGAAGAACATGTACGAGCCGCCCATGGCGGCGCCCAGCCCGATTACGCCGCCCGTGCGCGTGATGAAGGTGGTGACGCCCGCCGCCGGGGACTTGGTCAGGGTGTTTTGCATGGCCGAGATGAAGGCGCCGGCGCCCGCGCCGTAGAGGGTGCCCTGCACGGCGAGGGTGATGGCGTCGTGGCGGTGGAAGGGGGAGGTGGCGGGAGTGGTGGTTTCCATTGTTTTTTTGTTTGTTTGATTGGGGGTTTTTGGTTTTTTGGATGGTGGGTTTGGATGTTTGGATGGTTGGGTGCCTGGATGTTTGGTGGGGCAGCGGGTGGGAGGAGTGGTGGGTGAGGGAGGGTTGGTTGGTTTGTGGTGGGGCTTATTAGTCAGCTGGATTATCTTTGGATGGCGTGTCGGATTGGTGGGAGGGGTCGCAACGACGGGTTTTGCCATTTTGCATCTATCAGAACTCAAGTCGTAGCCAACTGATTGGTCTGGAACTACTTTTTGCAAAGCCCCTATTGCCAACGAGTTCGTAACGAGGCTTAACGAAAGCCGATTGTAGATGTCAGCGTAGGCCGCCACGAGTCCATGTTTCATTGTGGGAGGACGATTCCCCGTATCGTACGGCATGACTTGAAGATAGTGCTCGGCTTGAAAAGAGCATCAAATCTTCTCTCTTTATAGCTAAACAAGCTCGTAACCCCCCTTTGTACTCGAGTATACCGGTCTATCATACCAATGCCGGTACTCGCCTTCCCAGATAAAAAGCGAAAGAAAGAAAAATCTACAATTAAGCCACACCACACCTACATTGATGCGAATCGGAAAAACACCCAAGAGGGGTGTATATAAAGGAAACAAAGGCAAAAAAACAAAAACACATGCCCACTTTTTTCCTGCCTTCCTTCAGAGTACACATGAATGGGAAATGCGCCAGACTCGATTCAACCTTACCCGTCAACCCGAAGAACTCACTTAACACCACGCTCATATATTCCTTACTCAACTTTAATACTACCGTATATCTTTCTCACAAACAGCCAACAGGAGAAAAACCCAATGGTGCCTGTCAAAACAAAGAACAGGAAGCCTATGAGTGCACTGTAACCCAAATAGAGCACATTGCTGGTAAGGCCTCCAAGACTGAGTTTAGAGACCCAGTAAATGATAGCGTTGAGGAAGATGTAAATGGCACTTGCCCCGGCAGTGAAGAAGGATCGCCATTGCCAATGATAATTTTCTGAGCAGAGAAGGAAATAGATCATTAAAACCGTAACAGTAGAGCAGGTCATAATCTAAATCTCATTAGCAAGCTGCCGACATTGCGATTAGGGAAGCAACCTACCATGATACCATAGCAAATAAACAAGAACCCAAACATGTAGTAGACCTTGTGGAACCAGATCGAGTTCATGATGAAGTAGAGCTCGACAAAGATCGCCCCGAATGGCAGGATACCAACAAGGAGCATGCTTGGCACCGGCTTCAGATACATTACCTGATCGGGGATTTGGCGAGGAATTTGATTCGTGCGCACAGGCGAGGAGAATGGCTTTCCACACCGTGTAAGTCAGGCTCGATCCATGTTAGAAGAACGAAAAACTTACCGGAGATTTAAATCCTAGCCAACTGCCCCCAACGCTCAAAGGCACGCTAATAACAAACCAGATCACAACAAGGGCCAACATTGTAGTGAGCGGAACCGCTCCTGACGAGTGCTCGTATATGAGAAAAAAGTTGAGGAGGAAAAACCCTCCAAAGACGATTCCGGGAACAAACAGCGGAGTCAATATGATATTTCGTTTCCATGCCTCTCCTCCGAACGACTTGTAGCTTCTTGCGGAAACGTATCCACCAATGAATCCGAACAGAGTATACGACAGTATCATAACTGTCGCCAAGGACCCACGGTTGGAAGGTGATAGAAAACCGAGAAGGGCAAAGGCGATGGTAGCACCTGTCATAAAAAACAGTTGTGCCCCTGACCCCAAGAAGACTGAGAGTAGCATAGGATTGGTAGGGGAGCGGAAAACGTCGCCGTGTACCAGCTTCCAGCCAGAGTCATCCTGGACGTCCTCATTAAGATCCAATTGATTATAGCGAGCAATATCCTTGCGGAGCGCTCGCAAAAGCACCATTGCGACCATGCCAGTAAGGAATACAACGATAATAGCCGAATTAACTAGAGAAAACCAATGGATCCGTGGCTCAAATACATGCAGATATTTATCCCATCTAGTCGCCCAGGCAGTGGTTGAAGGTCTCCAGAGGACTGAATACGTGAAAATAACATCTGTTTGGCCGTTCTCACTAAGCATGACAGGTGTCCTGTCGTCGCAGTTGGCATTTCCCTCCTCACCCTTCTTGGATGAAAGGGATAGCGGCTGGACAACCACTCCAACTACACGGAACTTGTTGGCCTTGCGGCCTGGGATCTCGTGGTAGTCGATGACTATGTTGTAGTGGTTGTTCAGATAAGGAGCTGGTTCATGCCCATCTTCCACTTGCACAAATCCGAGAGGAAATCCCTGAGAATAGTACTCTTCATCACCATCATCACGATCCAAGGCTACGGGAAGCCCATCCACTAGCCAATTAATATTGTAAGCCTGCCTGATCCGCCGGTTGACAAACTTTGAATTCATCTCTTCGTACTTCCTTTGACAAAGCATCTTGCAGGTCTCATTTTTGGTCATATAGAGCTCAAAGGGTGAATCGAGGATACGATCCCCAAACAGAATAGAGCCCAGAGACTCGGACACCTTCTTAGGTCCATTCTTGGGACGGCAAAAATTGAAAGCCGGGTGGTAATAGTCGAATGAAACAATGGAACTCAGCGGCCGTCCTGTTGTGAAGGCTGGCGTAAGGCTATTCACGTTCAGAGCGACTTTAGCACCAGAATTGTAGTCTGTTGGAGCGACTCCTGGAAGATAAAAGGCGGATGTGACTTGAAGTAGTGAAAGTGCCCCAACTATTGGGGCTAACGGAGTGGAAAAGTGCATGATTGCAGGGTGTGCCCTATACTCCGGCCAGCTCTGGAAAAGCAAGGGCCTCACCAGTTAGGTGGATTTCAGGGAGGGAGAACGTAAGGTGCTTGGTGATATACAGGCGAGGTTTGGATAATGACAAGAGGAAGCCGTGAGCAGTAGGTGGGTTTGGAGGGTCAAGGCGACGATGGGTGGAGGATAGTGAGATCTGAAGGGGATAGATAGGGGGCTCGTGGATATGATTTCGTTGGAGCCTAGCACAAAGGAGTCCTTGGGGATGCTGATGACGCGGTAGCCAGGTATACTATGGAACTGTGCTGAAGATAGCTTTTGCGGGAGAAATATGGCGGCTTATTAAAGTCTCATGCTGCGATCAGGGACGAGGGAAATCGGGAGCGGGTCTGTCTCCTTCCATCGGACAAGAATAATCTCAGAGCTGGCATCTCGCAGGCGATTTGCTGCTTGGCCTGGTCTGAAATGAAGCTTTGTGCCAAGATTATGTTGGAGCCCTGATTACTCATCAACCTTCAGCCTCCAGATGGTTAAGCGGCAGTCTTTCCCTGAAGTCTGAAAGTTGGGAAATTTAATACGGGGATTAATACGGGGATGACAGCAATCCTTTTTCTTTTATAGAATGATACTGCTCCCCCTCTTGCTCATATACCGGTACCGGTGGTCTGCTCTGCTTTGTCTGGCTCCTGATGGTGTTGTGTTGCCAGATAGGCAAGAGCCTCAAGATACTGATCGCGATATTGGGTCCTGGGGGAGGACACCAACCTGTTCCTGCTATGATAAGTCAACATACCGTATTAACTCGAATAAGAGAGCGGTGTGCTATGTAGTCAAGAATTCCCTACCTTGGAGAAGGGGCGGAAAACACAGCAAAAAAAGGGGGTGAAAAAATAAAAAAATACCAGACCTTACCAGAGGGGGCAACTCCAACGACATAGCACACCGCTCTCTTATTCGAGTTAATACGGTAGCAACAATCGTGCGGTCTCCCAGGTGTATGGTATTCTCGTAGGTTATTTGCCATCATCAAAATTATTGGTATTGTCTCAACCAAGCTTCGTTGCCACCATCCCTGTACGAGTACTCGAGTAATTAGGTGTGCAGGATGAAATGGGTAAAAAAATGGTTAGCGGGAGCCGTTTCTGGTCTCTCTTTTATATAATTCTTTGGATCCCCAAGGTAACCCCCATACCCGTCCCCAATGTTCCTAAGACCTTCACGAACTGTTTCTCGCCACTCGGTCATTTCGGCTGTTCTCACTAACTCTTTGTCTAACATGAAACCTACTTTTGGTAGCAACAAACAGAGAAGTCCCAGCCCATCCCCGCTAATCTTCACCGGAACTCCCATTTACACTGAGCCTTCCATTTTCACCAATACTCTATTTACACCGAACACCTATATTCACCAGACTTCTAAATTCGCCAAACTTCTATATCCACCAAACCTCTATATTAACCAAAACTCCTATTCTATCCAAAGCTTCTATTTTCACTCAGCCCCCTACTCCTCACCGAAGCTTCCTTGCTTATGCTGTTTTCACCGAAATCTCTGTATCCACAAAACCCCCCCAACCACTTGATTTACAGGACAGGCTATACAAACCATTAGGTGGAAACTATACAAGGTATCTTAGAAGATCCACCTGGCGGACATTGTGGGTATTGCCTAATGAAATTGGATCAACATTCTACACATCACATCTTTGAGCCTGGTGATCTCTTGCTATGGAATCACCTGTGTAGAAGAGTCTGGAGATTCAGTCCTTTTTTTAAGTGCCCAGGATTTTCATAGCACGGCGAAGATTCCCGATCCCAGAGCAACTAACTTATTTTGCTCAAATATTGATCGGTATGCTCACTCGTCACAACAGCAAAATAGTGGATACCAAACACAGTCTCTCAGACACCTGCGGGGTAAAAAATTTAACTTCAGCACAAATTGCTCTTCAAGATATTAGTAATGTAATACTCAAAAACTTTGAGAAACCTTTCAGAACCCCCCAATTTGTCCCGTTGGAGGAAACAAAACTGGTCTACTAGTAGACTCTCAGCTTCCGCAATTCAATGTATCAGCGATGAATTTTACCCACTCGTATTCCCTCTCTCCAAATTACACACTATAATACCGGACCACCAGGAAACGACCAGCCAGAGTAATAAGTTACCCAGCATCATTTCCAGGCCGATCAAACCAGCTCATCCACTACCATAAAAACTCGTGAAATTGACTATCTCCGTCTGCCCTCTAATCTCCGGATTCTGAGTCAAAAGCTCCCGGCAACGATTAGTAGCGTTCTTCTAACACAGTATAAGATCAGCGCTCAATAGGTGTTGGATCTCATTAACTGGTATTCGCAATTCTCTTAACTTGTCAAACTAAACCTTATCGTGCGCGGAATGGAGATTAAACCCCCCTGCTACAGAGCGGAGATAGCCAATTTCACGAGTTTTTACAGTAATGGAATAAGTATCATAGGTCTGATAGAGTTGACTGACATATGATATCAGGAAAATAGTTCAGCCCCAGGGGGTCGGTTCATACTAGGTCGCATTTGGAACACATCCCCGGCACAACATTGTTCACCCCATGGCCCTAAGAAGGAAACCATCACATGGAAGATCACTCACTTTGCATACTGTACCGAACTTCCCAGGATCTAAAGTTCCCAGCTTTATTTCCAAGATCCCAAAATAATGAGGGGGAACGGGACGTAAGATCATTACCGATAATAGGCATGTAACTTTACAGCAGAGATAAAAAAAAAAGGTTAGGATGCTTTTATCTGTTTCATCTATTTTATGTTTCAAAATTCTGGCCAACCACAATTCCTATGATACGCTCTGCACCAGATGCATGAAGAGATGTCAACTGGCTTTCGGTATCTTTTTCTTTCCTTTGCTGATGATTACCAAGCATGATAATCCAAATTGTACCCAAAATGCGGCACCCCCGAACCACTGCTATTCCACAAACTCGCCTAAAATCGACCCCAAAATTATCTGAGCATGTGAAATTTATGGTATAATACTGTTTCCCGTACTGCCCTTACCAATCTTAAAACTTGTAACTTGAGTATATACCAGCACAAGTAAAGTACATATGAGCAGGGTGTCATTCATTATATCAACCACCACCAACAAGACACATTAACCTCAACAAGCAATATATTCAGCACAGCGATGTTCATTGCATCAAGGTTTGACCGTATTTGGATTGATCGTTATGTCCTCGGGTGGTGTTAGTTAAAATAAAAAAAATAAAAAAATAAAAAAAATAAAAAAACTATTTCTGTCCATCCTATGGAGACGGGGGTTATGTTTTCCGCCGGCGATCTTTATGGAGCAGCATGTCCGGGACCGAGCAAAACTTTCCCAGTATCCAGCGATTAGCCTCTTCTGGAAGCTGTCGCAGTGGGGGAATTCCGTCGGTATTTATCACTCATAAATTAAATATCCCTATAAACTAGCGTCTCCAGTAACATCGTGCTGAGAGGTTATGAGAAGTACAGGTTACCAGTATGAAGAACCTGAACATTTGAGTCTGAATTTAGTATTTGCAATCAGACCCGCACAGACAATCTGCCATATAAACTTTTAATCCCTGTGTTCAGGTTCTACAGTCGCACCCCGTTGTCCCAGATGGCCAAAATCAGTGAAATAGTTGATAAAAATAGTGTTTGAAAAAACTGAAAAGCAAGTGATAATTGTGTGGGTATGACATCCGGCTATCCCACATATGGTTTAGATGGGGGTAGAGTGGAAAACAAATGGGCAGGGAGATCAGTGAATGGAGAGAATTTAAGAAACCCCCCAATACCAAACTTGAATAGAAGAATTTTATCTCAAATGATCAAGTCAAACTATCCACTCAGAGCCCGCCCGATGCCACCAGCAAGACTTGCATACAGAAGCAAAAAGCGGAAAACACCACAGAACCTTGGTCTAATACCGCTGCAGATAAATGAGCTTTGTTGCCTGCTTTGAGCAGTTGTGATGTGATATTTCAGGATAGGATTGAGAGAAAATCCAGGACACTGAATATATTTTCTATATGCACAGGGGTTAGAGATATCTGAATTTTCATCCAGTCCGGAAACCCTCAAAATCCGGGACAGTGAGGTGTATTTCTATGTAGCTCGCACAAATCGTGAGAAATTGTCCGGGACAACGAAGAATCAGGGAGAGTGAGGTCCGGGACAACGGGGTGCGACTGTACATGCCGGTGACTTGTAAGTGCAATTCTCAGGCAAGCCGTGGTGGAGGTGGATTCAATCTAATTTATCATCCTTGCATCACTGAACCGGTAAGGGTCAAGACGGACTTTTGATTTTGGCAAGTACAAGTACGGTACCGCAACTTCTTTTTTTGTTTACCCTCTAGAACTCCATTCCCTTTCTATCAACAGGCCATGTATATACATTAGGCAAAAGAAAGGAAAAAGAAAGGAAAAAGAAACCCAGAAACAGCCGGAAAAATATGGTTGGGGGGAGGGCTCCGAGTCACTTCTGCAGCTTCTTCTGCGGGGCCTCCAGTTGCTCGTGAGGGGGGGTTCCTTTGTCGCTGGCGAAGTAGGCGGGAAGGCGGAGTTGGATGTAATCCTTTATGGTCCATATGACCAACTATACCTATTAGATTAACCAGATACAGGAGCTGAATGAGAAACTTACCGACGAAGATCCGATGAACAGGCAGTGGAGTTGCCATCTCATTGTTTTTTGGTCAGACTTAAGCTCAGCGAACTCCTTGTGGACCCCGGTATTTCCATCGTTGATTGATTGCCTGAGCTCGGTATTTCCATCGTTGATTGATTGCCTGAGCTCGTCGCTAAGTTTGCCGATGGATTTGACTACATCGACTTTGAAGGTGCTGTGGTCCTGCCATCATCGTCTTGGTTAATTGTCACTATGTATTTGGAAACGAAATCCGTACCTTGATAGCACCATCAATCTTGTCGTCGAGTCTATTAATTCGGTCCCACTATGCCATAGTTTGTTAGCTGAAGCTTAAATAATCAGTTTGAGGTACCGTAGAAACTTGAATAATTGAACCGTGTGCTATGTCGTTGGACTTTCCTCTCTCAGTAAGGTCAAGAAATCTTTGTTTTTTTTTCTGTCTCGGAAGGGGGAAAGGGGCTGTGTTTTTGCTGTGTTTTTGGCCCCCGTTCCAGAGAAGGAAATTCTAGACTTCAAAGCACACGGTTCAATTGTTCAAGTTTTTACGGTAGAGAGACTTACGAAAATATCGGACCGGCCACCGTGACCATCGTTTCCGGTGCCATGGTTTCCGGTGCCATGGTTTCCGGTGCCATCGTTTCCGGTGCCAGGGTTTCCGGTGCCATCGTTTCCAGTGCCGTTGGGGATGAATTCATCGTGGAACCCCCTGAACCAGATACGTCGATGGACGAGGGCAGGAGAGAGGATTTTTGTTTGGCGTGAGAGTCGGAACATAGTGTTTGATGATTGTTATGAGTGGACTCGGATGGTTGGGTGGAAGATGGTTGACCTCGAAATTCAGGCTCTTAAAAGCTCGGTGGGTGTTACCACAAGCCACTGCCAAGTCGACCATCTGGGATCTGGGGCTTGGCGCGCTAGTATGGGATGCGCAACAGGAATCCCCATACAAGTCACAATAGGCTTAGCAGTGTAGGTTAATAGAATTACGAATACGAGTTAATGAGATCTACCAAGTTCAGCCTGCCCAAGCCATACCGCGTCGAGAAGACACCATTCCTTCTCGGGGCGTTTTGTCTCTGATCATAGATGGTGAATTTAATGTGAGTTTACAAGTATCATACCCGTTGGAAAGTTACCGAACAGTTAATTTAGGTTAACCCGCGAAAGAATCTCTGCCGTGTACTTGTACTCGTATGATACTGTACGAAAACATCCCCCCGCGCCCCGTACGGTACCATAGTACGGTATTCTAACGTGCTTCAGGTAAGGGACAGACGGACAGACACACCATCAACAGGGGCAGGGGTTATGCAAAGGGGAGAAAACAGGGGGGGGTACTAGTACCTTACTAATACCATCTTTGGCGAAAACATACCACCAAAGATTTCACCTCGCCATCAACAAAATGTTGACTTTGCTACACAGCTTTCCCCGGAGTTTTTTGTTCCTCAAACAATCCAAAAATATTGTAAAAAATCACATTAAAAAAACTAGAATTACCTGAGGCCTGGTAACATTTTTCTAAAATTTCTCTGGATTTCTTTGGTAATTTTCTGGGGATTCGTGGCAAAACAAAAATGTACCTCTCTCAAGCGAGGGCAAGACAAGGTGATTTTGCGGAATCTGTGCAAAGGTTTCACTTTTTCAATGGTATATTTCTCGGTCGATTTCAATTCTCTTTATTACTATGTAAAAGGACCGTGCCAATCCAGGCTTTGATCCCACAGCAGTACATTCCCGAGGTACGCCAGCTCAACCTGCCTATCCCGCAGTACATCTGGAAAGTACCACCCGCGCGACCTGTGAGTACCCCACCACAGGGACTGAAGGCCCGGTCGATGGTATCCGGAAGGTTTTTTCGCCAAGAGCGTGGTATCAAAATGGTTCACTCGGAAAAATGGCTATTTTCGTATTGAGCTCAAGTCATGTATGATATTATTATCATAATAAATAAGTTGAGCCTCCTTTTCTTTCTCTGAGAAATTCTAGGTTCTGGGCGGAGGGCGTTTGTAAGGTTGCGGTGGGTACGGAGGTAGTAGGGTGTGAGCATAAGGGCCTGTTTACCTATGGACGGCCGTCTAGTAGCCCGAGACGGTGCCGACTGTTAAGGAGGGCTAGACAGTTGGAGCGATACCTAGAGTATGATACAGGAAAGTAGATGGTGTTTACCTATTGTAGCGTTCTGTCTACTCTAGTAGTGCCTGGTGGGATTTTCAAACACACCTCAGAGGCAACATCATGTTTTGGCCATCTAGCGACAAGAATTTGGGACAGTAGATGATTAGGTAAACAATTTTGCACCGTCCATGGGAAAATGATGCTGGTTGACATGCGACCTTCTACGGTAGTTTTACGACCCAAATTTCAGAACGTGACCGTTAGGTAAACGGGCCCTAAGTCTGTCGAAGTTGGGTTGCCTGGAACATGACTGCCAAGGTTTCAGACTTCTACTTGTACCAGGGTGTGGAAAGAAGTTATGGAACAGTTATTTGAGGTTAACCAGCCGAATACATCCTTGTCTGTGATCTCGTGTTGGTGTTTGTTCACCCGGAGCGTGCAGGGGCGTCTAGGAGAAAGGGATTAAGGATGAGTGGGTACTCTTTTCGGGTCTAGGAATCGGCCAGAAATGGAGCGATTCTGCCTGTTTTGGACGCATTTGCGGGAAGCCTGCACACATTGTACTCGAGTACTCGAGTACTCGTACCTGCGCTCGAGTGCCAGAGATCTGGGGGCGTGATCTTCGCGTGGTAACCGCTTTGACGTCTTGGCATGCCCAGGTCGGTCACAGGCATATGCATTCATCTTCCCCCCTCGGTGCCTCCTCTCCTCTGTCCTTCCTTCCGCAATCCCGCCCCTAACGAACACCAGCTCTTTGCGATCTCACTCGAGATGCCTCGTCCTTCCACTTCTCCGCTTTTGACGGAATTCCTGCAGACCGTTACCAACGCCCGAAACCATCAAAATTATGAGCAGCTTAGTCGCTGTCTATCGCTCTCGCCAGCCTCTCTCTTGAATGACCCGCCGATGAACGCTTTGGTGACAGAGCTTCGGGGCTACAATCACAAGGATTCGGTCGAAAGAGTGCTTGGTCAGGATTGGCCTGGGTTCGTCGACGTTATCGTGGCTTACTTGGAGTACGTCAAGTCAGTGCATTCTGGGGTAAACTCAAGCATTGAGGACATGCTTGCCTGGTTCTACAGTCTCAAAGAATTCATGGGGTATAACAATTCTTCTCTCCGCAACTAGGCGAACCTAATTCTTACACGTTTGGAAGGGTGCTCAACCCAGTCTTCAACTCTGTCCAGGGAACCATCTTTGTCCCCGTGATTAAAGCTGCGTCCGCATTATTCGCCTCCTCCGCGCTTCGAATCGATGCTCTGTCTGGGGAGCCTCGTTGCCCGTGCTCTGAAGCTGCAATGAACGTGCTCCTACGTTCCTTCAACTCCACCCTTGGCGAGCGTACGATTGCGGCAGCGGCGTCAGCGCCGACATTGCAAGCTCTAGGAAAGAAAGCCGCAACAATACGACTCGCCAATGACCTTTTCAAGCTGTACTTCAAGGTGCCTCTTCTCCTGAACAACCCCCTGTGCTATGAACATCTCACTAACCCATTTTAAGATGAACCAAATTCGTCTCTGTGCCACTATCCATTCAAACATCAAAACCGCCTCGATCCCATCCTATTTATACCTATATCCGAAGTCTGAGCAATGCGCATACAACTACTACCATGGCCGCCATTACTTCTACGCGGATCAGTTCGTGAACGCTCTCAGCACTCTCGAGCGCGCATATGCGCTTGCTCGACCGCGAGATCACCAACAACGAAAGATGATTGCACGCTACATGATTGCAGCCGCTATAATACTCGGCAAATTTCCATCAGAAGCATTGCTAGCAAGACCCGAATGCGCAGGTTTGGGGGACATGTTTCTCCCCATTTGCCATGCGATACGTCTCGGGGATTTTCGAGGATTCAGGTGTGCATTGGGCGACGAGGGTCCTGATTCCGGCAGAAAGCAGTTTTGGATTCGGACAGAATTGTACCTAACACTTAAACTCAGATGTCAAGTCCTGTTATGGAGAGGCCTTGTGCGACGAGCCTTTTTGCTCACTCGCTCCGAGCAAACTGGGATGAGAAAGAAAGGGCCGCCCACACTCGACATGAGACACATCTTGGTATTGGCCGGATTTCTGCATGGCCCAAAGCGGATTCACAACCCTCTTTTCCTGGGAGATGACGAGGATTCTGACACGGACTCGGATCTCGACGACGACGAAACAAGTTATTATGGGCTACGGGTAGAAATGGTGGATGTGGAATGCGCCGTTATAAGTTTGTTGGATCAAGGGTTTATCAAAGGATACATTGCACGTCAATCGTCTGGGCCTGTGCTTGTTCTGGGCAAATCTGATGCCTTCCCGCCTGTTGCAGAGCTCTACCGAGAGGAAGGGTCCGCCGAGGAGGATGTGATGGAATCGGACTATGAAGGAGGCCCTTTTGGTGCCCAGATGGCCCCAGCCGGTGGTAGCGGTGGTGGTAACGTGGTGCACCTTAGTGGAGTCAAACCCATCGGGTTCAAAGGTTGAAGGAATTGTTCTGTTCTTTTTTCGTTCTTGGCGACGTTTGGCGTTTTGGCGTTTTTTCACTGCATTTTGGGCCGGATACTCGAAAAGTATATCGCTTACTTCGACTTTCTTTCTTTCCCTCCCTCTCTCTCCCAGCCACTCCATGTACCCCCTTATACCCACACCATAGTAAATTTCTAGAAGCTTAATACCTTGAATATAAGGGTTTCCATAATACGGAGGATGCACAATGGCCCAGTAAGCTACCCTTTCGGGTTGTTATTTCAACTTGGCGGAGATGGCAAGGCCAGTGCTATCTATTGTACTATTACCTAGGACAAATGCCCGGGGGGATGCCTTCGCACAAGACAGAATCATTAACTAGCAAAATAATCCCTTCCTTTGCACGAAAACATCTCTCCTAGTACAGCAATTGTACTACTCCCCTTGGAATCACTTGGCCCAACCAACACTTCACGCAGGATCTACCAGCACTCGACAACCTGCGCCTCATTGGCCAGCCATCCTGAGATATATACTGTAGGTACTCGAGTACAAGTGTTGGGCCAAACAGGCCAAACAATGATCCACACAGAAAGCACCGGTATGTCAGGCTGCTAACGGCATGTACACCAGACTTTGAGCTGCCCCTCTCCCGAGATCCGTGACCCCCGGCCTCCATACCCAAGAAAATTCCAAAGACACAATACACGTTCCTTGCTACAATACCTATCACCAGAGATAATATAATGATTCCCCGGTTATCTATTGCCTCATGCTGGAGGCGATCGTCGGATAGCTACCGGGGATTTGGCATTCCATGCATTGGAGCTTCGGTGGTTAGATTGACTAGCAGACTGCCCCCGATTCGAGTAATGATAACACCGACACTTTCGCCACATTCGAACTTGGGCGATTGGATGTATAGTATTATAACGGCCAGAGTCATAGGGATTTACTGCAAGCTTTTATTGGATCTTTTTTCTAGTACCGCACTGTAATTTTGAAACTTAACCTCATGGTCTGAAGGCAGTTGCCCCACTCGGCACTTGGGCAGCAAACACTGATAAGCGAGTTTTAGTCTAGTGGTCGCCTACTCTATGTTTACCCCGAGACTCCCCTACAACGCATACCGGTAGTCAATGGTTCCAGTACAATACCGGTATCGCGCCATAACCTTTACCGCACAGGCTGTGTGGGTTCCCAGATACCGGTGCACCACTGCATGGGAAACCCAAACCAGAGATCCAAGAAATGGGGCTTGCTTGCTTGCCCACGTTTGGATAATCCCCCCCACATGCATGGGGGTTCTGGAATCATTCGGGGTTGAATTGTTTGATAAGCCGTGCTAAGATCTCGGACCTATGTATGAGGACCCTACTTGTAGGAGCGGGTGAGTGGGGGGATGGGAAGAAAGAAGAAAAATAACTCGGCAACTTGTCGATCTAGCTAGGAAGTGCAAGTGCTAAGTGCAATAGGATCCTTATCAGGTATAAACCTAGTCTTCCCACCCCGCCTTCCCCAGGTCTGCATGTAGGTATTCACAGGACCTCCTAACCCATTCTCAATACAATTTTCTTTTTTTATTATTGGCTTAGGCCTATCTAATTTTTCTTTTCTTTTTTGGTCCTTTCTCAAGTTGACGAGAAATGGCCGCCGAAAAAGACCTTGAACATGGCCAGTTTGGAAGCCCGGATAGCTCACGGTCCCAACTCCAGGGGCCAGAGGAATTGGGGAAGGGTTCGCGGAGTAATTTTAGGAATGGGCTTCACGAGATTATATTCGTTTGGGTGGTCACTTCGGCGCATTGGATAACGGTATTTTTCCCCCCTTGCTTTCGTTGATTTCATTGTCATTGATACGCGAAGTATCATAGCAAGCCAACCTAGGCAACACGATCGTGCCTATACGGTACATTGCCGAAGGGTTAGGAGTTCCCCCGGATGCGAGTGCAAGACAGAGTTGGTTTGCTGCTAGTTACTCGTGGGTTTCAGCCACCCCCGCAAAGACGAACAGAATTTACAGTCCGCTAATTTCTCAGGTGCACCGTCGGCGGCTTCGTCCTGATCACTGGTCGTCTGGGGGATATCTACGGTTATAAGAATATGTTCCTGATTGGCTGGCTATGGACAACAATCTGGTCAATAGCCTCTGGGTTCGCAAAGGACGAGATACAGTTCGACATTTTCCGCGCAATGGTCGGCATCGGGCCATCCATAATGATGCCCAACGCAGCTGCCCTCCTAGCCCGAGCCTGGAGTCAGCAATGGAAGAAGAACCTCGCATTCGTGGTCTTCGGAGCATTGGCGCCAGCGGGTTTCGTCCTTGGGGCGGGGTGGGGCGCAGGCATTGCAGAAACGGGCCGGCGGTGGGAATGGATTTACTGGAGTATGGCCATCGTCACAGCGTTTTATGCCGTCGCGAGTTGGTGGGTGATCCCCGAGACGGGTGGGATGAATGACTTCCACAGCATGGGGTTCGACGTTCCCGGAAGTGTTACTGGGGTTGCCGGGTTGGCTTTGATATTTATTGCTTTGAAGTGAGTTTCGTTCGCCAAGGATTTGAAAGTGCTGGGTAAGCTAGTGACTGACTGTGATTAAGTGGTGGGTCAACTTTTGGATGGGATCAGCCGAAGTGTGGGATCATGCTTGGTGTTGGTGTGCTCTCTCTTGCGCTCTTCTGCTGGGTCGAGACAAAAGTTAAAGAGCCGATCCTTCCCATGAGCTTGTTCAAGAGCCCGACTTTTGTGGCTGTGGCCGTTAGTCTCTGCCTGGGCTGGATGAGTTTTGGCATGTATCAATTCTACTTCCCGCACTTGTCAGTCTCTCCTCTCCCTCCGTACTTCCCTCTCTCCCCGTGTATTAATCTATTCTAGCCTAATGGAGTTCCGCGGAGAGTCTGGTCTTCACGCAACGCTACATATCTTCCCAACAGTCCCAACCGGTATCATTGCCACGCTCTCTGCCGTCTACTTTCTCTCCAGAGTCCCCGGCTACTTAATCTTCGGTCTTTCCATGCTATGCTTCTTCCTCGGGCAACTCCTCTGCGCACTAACTCCCGTCGACCAAACCTACTGGCAAATGTCATTTCCAGCAGTAGTGGTCATTACGTTCGGACCGGATCTATCGTTTGCCTGTGGGTCGCTTATAGCCTCCGACACACTCAAGCCGGAGCAGCAGGGCGTCGCCGGTTCCTTTATTAACACTATTATTAATTACAGTATCGCCATGGGGTTGTCCCTCGCTGTAAATATCGAGAGAGGGGTCAACCCAGATGGGGAGAAGATGTTGGAAGGCTTTAGGGCTGCATGGTTCTTTGGAGCTGGGTGTGCGGCGTTGGGGATGGTTATGACGGCGATATTTAGTAGGGGGATGTCGAAAAAGCATGCGCATTAAACGGTTTCTTTTGTTTTGCTTAAGAGCTTGTTCCGCTGTAAAAGGCACTTGGAGGATTTTCTTTTTAACCTCAGCGAGTTTCTAGAGTTTCTGGTGGGACAAATCCGCTTTACGATAATGAAGCATATAGACACTCAATATCATTCCGTTTGTTGGATTCATTGGAGGCCTCTGTACGGGACCCCGTCCTCTGTATATCCTTGGGACCCTCTTCTCGGGACAAAGTCCCCGCTTTTGCGTACGCCTTACAAACCTCCGTGGAATTGACATAATGGTGATTTGTGTGTGAACTCTTATTGGACCGGCCATACAACTACCCATCCACCACACACAAGAACCAGGAAACCACCTCATCCCTCCTGGTGGTAAACGCCCCACCCTGCCGCGCAGTCCACCAACACACAGGCCCCATAATCTAGGGGGGTGTTTGGCTGCGGTTTGTTTCTAAACAGTGGCTTCTGAAGTTTGGGAACTGCAGTTTTGAGCTTAACATTGAGTCAATATATCCCATCCGTAATACAAGTTTTGCCCACTCTCATCATATCAAGTTCACTTGTTACATAGAATTAACCTCTCCCACCGATCATTAATTTTCCCTTTTCTCCACAACTAATGCGAAGTGTTTAGCAACCCTATACCACTCAAACATCTCTGTGCCAAACACCCTCTAGATAGTTGACACAAGCCCCCTACGCTACCTAGAGTCCATCTAAAGAGAACCACAATGCC
>Ga0307513_10001066_pt1 | contig 39922 bp, 49 predicted proteins | sample 15_EM_MG_FD_202174 | JGI IMG/M metagenome (GOLD analysis project Ga0307513, IMG submission 202174) | Populus trichocarpa ectomycorrhiza microbial communities from riparian zone in the Pacific Northwest, United States - 15_EM | ecosystem: Host-associated > Plants > Roots > Unclassified | place...
ACAACCTCACTCTAGATGAGGTCCGATTTGTCTCGATGTCAATGTGGCCACCGAACGGGCCCTGCTCGAGCAGGGGACACCGTGGGAAAAAATCCCGACATGAAGGAAGAGGAAGAAGAAGGGATGGATGACTTTCCACCACGCTCCCAGGGTCTCGTCGTGGGAGCGGTTCCGCAAGGTTTGCTTTCTTTCCACCGTTTCCCCTCCTTCGTTCCCAGTCGTCCAGTGCAGCTCCCTCGTCAGCTCCAGATACGACACGAGCGCCATCACGAATGCGATGGTCAACCACTCAAGGTCTTCCGGGCTTGTTAGGCCTATCACCACTCTGGGACGAGGGCGAGTACGACCTCACCGACTTCCTACTCCCAATAAGAAAACTAGGTGGGATGTCTTTCTGTCCCGTCCGTAAATCGGGTACTGATGTAGGTGGGGATACACACTTCAACCGCCGCAACTCATACTCACTGCATTAGATTTCGAACACGAGGGAGGCCCTGCCGCCGGTTCATACTGTCCGCGCAGCTCATGCAACGCACACAACATGGATTTAACGAGGGGAAACTCACCTTGTATCTTCCTCCGCTGTGGTATCCTCTCCGAGCTACATTCATCTTGCTCATCTGGTTCTTCATCCATCCCCGTCCACCCCGCCTTTATACTCTGCAACTCGATGCATCTGTCTGCCTTGGCCCCACGTGTAACTTGTTGAGTGGTATCCGCCCCATGGGATTGCGATCTTCCGTGGCGGGACGGTCAACACATAGGAGTCGGAGGATGTTTGTAGTTAGATACCATCTGCCGAACACAGGGTGGCGGAGGTTTGAACAAATGTACACGCGTTATGTGGTGACCGCAGGCGAGCCCGTGAAACAAACCGTCCGACGGACTACGAGATTGTGTGAACCGGTGAATGGGGGGCGTTGCGATTGAGCCGGACTATCTGATCCACTGGAGAAGTTAATGATCCTGTTCTCTCGTGCCTATGGCTGTGTCCAAGTTCAACCAAGCGGCTTGATTGAGACCTACTTCAGGAGTGGACTTTACCCCACCCAACTCCCCGCGGCCGTCGGACCGGAAACCACCGGAATGATCGTTGCGCTCTCTGCGGACCCGGCCACATTGAATCACCCAGAGTACCGAACAAGGTGCTACGTCACCGGGGCCAATGTCATCGCTGTACACATCGCATGACGGTCGCGCTTTCAAGTTCTGTCCCGATTATCGTACCCTGTCTTCTCAGCATTTCCAGAGTACATCGCCATCCCCCCAGAATTCAGGATCGACACCCAAATCGCTGCTGTTGGTTTCGTGCGAGCAACGATCGGCCCCATGTTCATGAGCTAAGCGTACGAAGTCGAGGAGGGCAACATGACTCTCATCCACACCATTGCTAGACGATTCGGTCGAATCGCCGCCCAGTATGCTAAGGGGTTAAGGCGCACGACGTAGACGGATGCCAAGGCGGAGTTCGCGAAGACCCATGGTGGAGGTCACATTCTTACACACAAAGGAGGATACCGTTTCTTCAAATGAATGTTGGAGGTCACGAATGGCGTCGGTGCTGATGCCGTATTTGCTGGTGTTGGAAAGGGTACGTACGTTTCTTTTCACGGAGTCATTCTGTGGATGGTGTAGTGACCTTCGTGTCCAGGTTGGACAATAACTTCAAAGTCTCGAGGAGGAGAAGAACGCTCGTTTCCTTCGCGAATGCCCCCGCCGCTGTCCCGCCACTCTCACCCCTCAGGTTTGCGGGGAAGAACATCAAGCGTCTGCGTCCGGGAGCGACGAACTACACGACCACTCCCGAGGGCACTCACCACTCCAAACTCTCTCTCTCTCTCCCACCGATTCGCCCTGCCAGAAATCGACGGGCAAGGTGATCGTCAAGACCGGTGGTTAAACGTATGGGGACATAGAAAGTACGCACGGAACGGCTTATGTATGTTCCAACGTATTGATCAGTGGGTTGGTGAAGTGAAGCGTGGACTGCCTTTTATCTAGAACCCCTTTCGACCGCGAGAGAAAAGTGGTGTCGTCTGTTCAGTCCCGTCCAGACGGGGGGTCAATTTCCAGCCTGGTCACGGCTTACTGGCATACCGACTGTTCAACTTCCTCCATGATCTCGATGATCACCCCCACATTTCTCCTCCACTAGATAGCACAACCGCAGCCCCCCTTGACAAAATCCGGGAACTATGTTGTTAGGGCAGCGTAGTACCACACATGCTTCCCGGGATTTGCCGTAATCGTAGATCCGTTTACTTCGGGAATTTTCTCCTGTTCCCCGTTTCTATCGACTGAGTTCGGTACTTTTCCCTTGGAAGACCGGTTTCGCAGCGAAACGCCCCGGCATGATCCTGATGAACCACCCAAACATATTCCTCGGGGGGTTGCACCGCACGATTTGTAACACTACATATTAAGCTCGAGCATCCGCTCAGACCTGGAAAATAATACCCCCCCCCCCCCTCTCTCTCTTGTTTCGTGCGACGTTCGGATGGATACCACAGGCCCATACTCCCTCGCCCAGATCCAGGGCACGACCACCGATGCCTTGCGCATTCAGGCTGCCACCGTGAGTTTCCGTCTCCCGCTGCCCTCTCGTCATCCCGGCGTCATTTCACAACGCTTACCAAAACCCCTTCAAATTCTACAGTCCTTTCAGTGTAAGTCCCCAGCCTACCGTCTATCGCTCGAAGCCCTCACAGTTTCTTCGACGGTCTCCGTTCATCAAGTTGCAACGCTAACACTCCTCGTAAGTCCCTTACACTCGTGGTGTCGGACCCGGTCCTCCAACCACTCACAGTCCTTTCATCTCGGGAAATTGCCGATCATCAGGTATACGACTGGCTGACACTCCTCGATCGTGAAATCGAGCACATCTGGCGAAGAAAATGGAGTATACCCAAGGCACTCTTCATCATATCCCGGTATGGACCCTTCGTTGACATACCAGTCTTTACCACCAGTGAGTCTGACTTTATGCATCGCTGGAATACATCGGATGCCGACCAAGATTCTACTGATCCGTAGTAATCACCGCTCCGTATGGCATGATAGATCATAATGTAAGTGGAGGTTACGCGAGGCTATCTGCGGGCTGACCATCCGAAACGCTTCAGACATGTATCATTTTCTCTCAAATCATCCTGTGTGAGAGAAAACTCTATCCCCAGACCTCGTTCACGTTCGGCTGTTAATTGGTTGGTCACAGGGTCGGCATTCTTCGGAATTTTCATCTCAGAATGTCAGACATCGGAACTACGCTTTGTATTCTCGCCACTGATTCTCAATCGTTTCCAGCCATCCTCTTGCTGAGGACTATCGCGATATACACTGGGTCGAGGCGCGTTGCCATCCCTTTATCAATCCTTTACGCGGTCCGTCCCGGGACAAATGCCTATGAGTATGTGGCTCATTGCATACGCAGGCATCCATAGTGACGGGAATCGCAATCAATTGTTATTTTCTCCGCGCGCGCCCCCGTGAGTGATTTTCAAGTTTGCACGGCTGATATGCCTGACTGACACTGTCCGATCAGCTCCCGGGGGCTATGGCGAAACCGACCCCAACACCATGTTCAATGAGTGTTACGACGTGCGGATTGGTGGGAAGACTTTCTTCGTCTTTGATCTTTTGGTTCTCCTATCTTTCGAACTCGGTGATCACTTTGCGATTCTCGCTGCCACCCACCAGCTAATCCCGACTGCAGTCGTTGTCGTTTTGACCGTCACGAGTGCATTCCGTTGTTGTATACCCATAGCATCCCTCAGTCGATCACGATACACAATCACCGCGCTGGTCTCCCCAGGCGCTTCATTGAGAAGAGTGATATACCGGGACGGTAAGTCACTCACAATCTCCCCCCCCCCACGAAAACTAACAGAACATGTGTCAGGTGTCGGGTTCTTTCTTGTGTTATTCAGTAAGGAACTATTCAATTCGTAGATCCAGTGCTAAACAGAGGGATCCAGTTTTATCTCTGTCTACAGTTACTTTTTGGACGCTGGACGTGGTGAGCAGGATTCCCACAACCTTCTGACCCAGAATTTGATAGCCGTTCACCTTTCGTGTAGTACATGCTTAGTGGCATTATGGTCGCCTTCTCTCGAGTCATGCACAGCATCGTCTGTTGTCGAATCTTGTTGAACATCAGACAAGCTGCGACGCCAAGAGGTCCTTCAACGGTCCTGGAGTCAATCAGCCTCCAGTTCGCAATTGCTCCTGAGGAGGAGACGAACCAGGTCGAAGCGATTCAACTCGAGACATATGGTGCGCGGGATGATGAAGAAAATTCTCATCAACAGGCGGACGGGAATCTCGTAGAGGAGCACGGTTGATCGATGATCGTTTTGCTTCTCTTTTTGTTCCCGTACTTATTTATCTAGTGTGGGGACCGGCAACCCTCTGCCAAGATTTGATCCCGCCCGGACTTTTCCACACACTCAAATCTCCCCGCATTTTTACGAAGTCTTTGACACCAGACTGCCAGTACTACAAACGATTTAGAAACATATACTACACTCGAAACCTCCGGGGTAAGCTTTGTACGCGGAGTTTTGCCTTCCTGAAAAATCACGTTAGGCATGGATGTAATCTCGCGCTGTGTGTTACTTCCGTGCATCCAATCCGATGTTCCTACTCTGGATGCGGATTGAAGGAGTTGAGAAGAGCACACGACCGCCCCCGCTGTGAGGCAATTCGAAATGGTCAGGATACCCAAGGCGGGTCGCCGGTCCTCATTTAGTGGTGCTAGACCCTCAGGTAGGTATTACAGTTCGGGACTCGTGCGCCAACGATTCCTGGAGTCGCGTTTACTACCGCCCCCGGACTCCCACGGGAAGCTGACCCGAGTCCCCGCTGGTCCGTAAGTCCTCAGGTGCCGTCCTCCGTGGACGCGAGGTAGAGTCTTCGACTGTAACCGAAAGAGTTGAGATGAAGGTCCTGTCCAAGCCTTCAGTTCGAGACCGCACACTCCCGCAGGTCGGAGCACGAGGGGCAACCGTCTGCGCTCATAATCAGCGTTCCCTGTCCAGACGTATCTTTCGCGGCGAACCTGAGTAAGTACAATGGATACAGCAAGAGAAAGCATTTACTTTTACGTGGGGGTGTTCAGTCTCTCGTCACTGCACCTCCGGGATCGACCCTCGAACAGGTCACTCGCGAATCCGCCGAACAATTCACCAACCCATCTCGTCGAAAGGCGTTTAATCTGAGTTCGCTGGACGACGCCATCGGTGTTGTGCCCAGGATCGTCTAATTTTCATCACCCTGAGGTGTGTTCAACGCCGCTCTCGGCTTCTTTCCCAGTGCTCCGGTCGATGGGGATGCTGGACATCTGGGTGTGGAAGTTTATGGTGATGACGGCGTGGTACTACAGCACGGGGTAGACGTCTAGACGGCAGTGGTGGAAATGTCGAACGTCTGGTCGACGGTGGTGGCAGTTCGGAGTTCGGAGAGCGTGGTATGGATTGACGGAGGTCAACGGCGTTCAGTCCGAGCGGCTTCGGCCGATATGCTTTCTTCTCTCTCATATAACCCTCGGACTTCAAGCTTCAAGGGTCCCTATTTTATACACGGCCACGTCCCAGTTTCCCGGTCATCGTAAAAACTATCACGCTTTCTAAGACAGGAGACGTCCATCATGGAAAAGGCTGGTCAACCGTTCCACAACCAAAGCCCCGGAGATGCAATTCTCGAGGTGTATGTAACCACGACGCGTACTCTACGGTCAATGGTGACTTACCTATTCGTCGTCGCGAATGTAGGTCGAGTATGCTGGTGTCGATTTCACTGACACCTACTTCAGGAGTGGGCTTTACCCCACCCAACTCCCCGCGACCGTCGGATTGGAAGCCCCTGCAATGATTGTCGTCCTCCCTGCGGACCCGGCCGTATTGAATCACCAGGAGTACCAAGGAAAATGCTATGCCACCCGGGCCAAGGACATCACTGTACGCATCACACAACGGTTGCATTTCCCAGTTTTGGTCCAATTATCTTACCCTGTCCTCTCAATGTTTTCCAGGCGCAGACGTGAAGTACATCGCCATCCACCCAGAATTTCTGAATGACACCCGAATCGCTACTGTTGGTTTCGTGCAAGCAACGACCGTCGCCACGTACATGAGCTAAGCGTACGAAGTCAAGAAGGGCGACGCGACTCTCATCAATATCACTGCTGGGGGATTCGGTCGAATTGCCGCCCAGTCTGCTAGAGCGGCACTGTCGTTGGCACGATGTAGATGGATGGCAAGGTGGCGAGCTCGCGAAGACCCACGGTGGGGATCGCATCATTTTGTACACCAAGGAGAAGACCGTCAAGGAGTGTTGGAAGTCACGAATGGCGTCGACGTTGACGCAATACTTGACGATGTTGGAAAGGCGGGCCTTCGTAAATGAGAAAGAGTGATTTCAGATCGTATGTCCGTAAATCGAGGGCAATCTAAACATTGCTGATGTAGATGAAGATACACGCTTCAACCGCCGCAACTCATACTCACGGCGTTAGATTCCGAACACAAGGGAGGCCCTCTCGCCGGTTCATCCGGTCTGCGCGGATCGTGCAACGCATACAATGTGGATTTAACAAGGGGAAATCCACCTTGTATCTTCCTCCGCTGTGGTATCATCTCCGAGCTACATTCATCTTGTTCATCTGATTCTTCGTCCATCCCCGTCCGCTCCGCCTTTATACTCTGAAGCTCGTGGGGCCAAGGCAGACAGATGCATCATGTAACTTGTTGAGTGGTATCCGCCCCATGGGATTGCGATCTTCCGTGGTGGGACGGTCAACACAGGAGTCGGAGGTTGCCATTGTAGTTAGATACCATCTGTCGAACACAGGGTGGCGGAGGTTTGAACAAATGTGCACGCGTTATGTGGTGACCGCAGGTGAGCTCGTGAACGAACCGTCCGGCGAACCACGAGATTGTGTGAACCGGTGAATGGGGGGCGCCGCGATTGAGCCGGACGAGAAGTTGATGATTTTGTTCTCTCGTGCCCATGGCTACGTCCAAGTTCAACGCACCTTGGACTGAAGTCTCTCAAGTCCGTCCTTTTGTTCAGCTAGACCGCAGCGACCATAAATCTCCCCAGTGTATTCATGGAGCCACCCGCATTCCAGTTCACCTGTTTGGACCGACACCGTCCTCACTCGTACACCCTCTGGTCAAGCCAAGCTGGACTCTCTCCATTTCTTGCGGCTCGTCAAGCACATTCCTTCTTCGCAGATAATCGTGCGTCTGGTTGATCCCCTTCCTTCGTTTCTCAACGTTTCGAGTTTTCGTTGCCCACCCCTGGTGACCGCGTTTTTAGTTTCTAGTTTGAAGGATACCACGTCTGAGATATGGCCAACACTCCTCCCAAATTGCCTGCGTCGGGTCCTACGACAAGTTCGAACGCTGGATCAACGGGACCGGTCGTGGATTTACGAAGCCTTGAGCACCACGTTGATATTGTGAGTCCTTTTTTCGCATCCACTCCTGCCGTGGTATTGAACTCGTTTTCTCGGGGATTAGGTCGGTCTGTTCTCCACGGTCACGCCCGTTTCTATTGTCGATGTTGAGGACAAGCTCGAACCCGGTGAAGTGGACTCCAGATTCCTCAAGATTTCCGCCAGTCCCTCGCTTGAGAACACCTCAACTGGTGGCGATGCCGTTAGCTCAATCGAATAGCCCACCATCTTCTATGTCCAAACTATTTCAGACACTTCCCTCCTCGCCGCGTTCGTCACCATGTTGGGCAAGCAGTGGCTCGATGTTCAACCGTCGCGTCCGAGTCGAGGCACGTGGAGCTGTTATCAATCCATCGACAGCGCAAGGTGAACGGAGTGGCAACTCGGCATTCCCACCTCGTCACATTTGTCCCTCACACATCAATTCGGTCCCCTCTTTTACCTCTCCCCTATTTGCCACTCTATCCCACAATTGACCCGTCTCCCTCGTCCTGTACTTCTCGATTCGTGTCGGCAGCGGATGCAAGGTGTACGCCAAGCGGCCTAAGAAGCGGTTGGGACGCATGAGGCCAGATCCCGGTGGTCTCTATGGTCTGGGCAGGTGGCAAAACCGATGGAAACAGCTCCAGCGATCACATCGAGTTGACCATATCCGACCAGCCGTCCCCGCTCGTGGGAGGAGAACGCCGGTCGGGACAACATTTGAAATGTCTCCTGGATGTTCGAGATGTCCATGGAAGTCATTCTGGCCATTACGAGGTTCACCCCCGGGATCGTCTCGTATGCCACATCCAGGCCGATCCGGCGGGAAGACTCTAGGACACCGTACTTGTGTGCTTTAATAGTTCATCTGGAAGACCCATGGTGATTCTAAAATCCGGAGATGTGCTAGAGCTCTCCCCTCGCTTCGTCACCCGACGCAGGTGTATCGGTTTCAAGCCTGACAAGTATCCGATCATATCTGAGCCCTACAACTCGGACATGGAACCCATTTTCGATATCACCAACCGCGTCTTTTGTAATTCTGGACCCATGTTTTCCCCGGCAATGCACTGCGCTGTGGACATCTTGAAGGTTCTGGCCGGGCGGTTCCTGTTCGCTAGTATCCTCCCGGGCGTATTCCCCCACCTGCTCCCATTCAGACAGTACTGGCCACGGCTAGCTATGGAACTGTGTTCTCATTAGCACCGGCTTTTTATCTATCCGTGTGTCACACCCGCACTCGCCGTTCTCCGCTGGTCTGCGATGTGCATCTGCACCAGTCGTGTACCACGCTTGATCTCCTGGTTCACCTGGACCGTATACGAAGGATCTCTTCAGCGACCAGAAATCCCCCAGCCTACTAGTTCCGTGGAGCCACCCTCTCGTTCACCTGTTTGGATCGACACCATCCTCACTCTTGCGTCCTCCGATCAAGCTCGACTCTCTTCATTTCTGGTAGCCCGTCAAGCATGTCCTTCTCGGATGTTCGTACCGCACGGAGGATGCAACCTGCTGCCAGCCCAAAAACTTGCGTCTGGTCCGTCCAAGGCACCTCGGTCGCTTCCCTCCTCACCGCGTTCGCCGCCATGTTGGACAAGCAGTGGTCCGACGTTTGACTGTCGCGTCCAAGTCGATCCACGCGGTACTGTTATCAATCCATTGCCGGCTCAAAGTGAGCAGAATGATCACCCGACATTTCTACCTCGTGACATTTGTCCTTTACAGTCGAGTCGCCCTTCTTGTATCAGCTACTCTCGTTCCGACCCCGGCGAAGTCGTGGCCAGCGTGTCACAGGTTTCACTGCATTCGGTCTCTTCTTTTGCTTCTTTTCCGTTGCCGTTCTATCCCGCAATTGACCCCTCTCCCTCTTCCTTGCGAGAAGTATTTCTATCGACATAAGGATTGATTCGGGCGACGAGACCGGATCCCGACGGTTTGGTCAAGTGGCACGGTCAACTGGTATGCCTCTGCCGGTCATATCGAGTTGGCTATATCTGACCAACCGGTCATCCCCGCTCTACGCCGGTCGGGATAACATTCGGAATATCTCTCTCGGACGTTCGAGATGTCCGCCAATGTGGATGTCGTTCTGGCCATTATGAGGTTCACCCCCGAGATCGTCTCGCGCGCCGCATCCAGACCGTTTCTATGGAAGGGCTCTACGACACCGTGTTTAAGTGGTTCGATAGTTCGTCCGGGGGCCTTGCGGTGATTCAAATAACTCAGGGATAGAGCACATTTCAACGCCAAAGCTCTCCCCTCACTTCGATACGTCTGCATTGGGTGACGGTGTCGAGTCTTACAAGTATCCGATTGTGTCCGAACCCTACAACTCGGACGTGGAATCCATTCTCGATACGATATCACCAACCGTGTCTTCTGTAATTCCGAACCTATGCTGTAACTAACAATGCGCTGCCCTGCGGACATCCCGGAGGCTCTGGCCAAGCAGTTCCCGCTCGCTGGTATCCCCTCCCCTATCCCCATTCAGATCGTGATGAAACTGTATTTTCCAGGTGGTCTCATTGTCACTGACCATTTGTCCATCAACTTGCCAAACCCGCTCTCACCGCTCTTCACTGATCTGCAGCGCGCACCCGTGCCGGTCATACGTGAACCGAAGACAACAACATCCGACCTCCACTCGGTATAGTTTTGACTCAGCACAGACGCAACCACCACTCTCCGAAGATTTTCACGGCCGTGGGGGGAGCGTCACTACAAACTCTTTCGGGAGTACGGGCAGACGCCGTGTCTGTTTGCCCGGGGACCGGCGTTTGCGTAGGACGCTCGGCACTGTGGACGGGTGTAGTAGCGGTTTACATACTTTTTTCCCCCTCTCGCTAGCCTCACTTTCGACTCTTTTCGACGCATTGAATATACCCCTCCCCCCACCTCAGTGTGATCCTCCACCATCGTGTACACATCATCGATAATAGGTCCCATTATCCTGTACTCCCTCCACGCTGGCTTTGATCATGGTCACGGGTAGCCCGCAGATGTTAGTCGGGACCTTGGCACTCTCGATGGTCTGTATGTTTTCAGTATGCCAAATCTTGTTTGCAATCCGATTGGTGTTCCCAGCTGTGCGAGGTTTAGCTTGGAAGGTTATCCGTGTCTCCCACACGGAAGATCTCGACCCCTTTTTCGTAATATCTGTGTAGGCGATCGCCTAGATCACTCAGCCATAAAACGTTGGTATATTTCGTACACGTGAAGGACCGTTATAGAGAACCGACACGAGAACCCGGAACTTGAGCGGGGGCCGAAAGAATCGACAGACGTTCCACCACATAACGCGTCTGTACCCGCGCCGAGCGCCGAGCGCTGTCACGGAATAGAGCTAAAGCCACGAGGTCAATCATCTACTATCGCACCATCATCTATCGCACCATCGCCTACGCTGATTCAACGCCGACATGGACGATATACGAGCTTCGCTCTCCAAAAGGAAGAAGAAAGCCAAGCACCTACTGACAGGGAAAAAACGCAAACCGGACGGAACGGGGGCTAACCCCGGTGAGGAGGGGGCTGACTCGACGAGTTCGCTTCCACAGCCAGAACCTCATGTCGTGGTGGGCGAAAGTTACGATGGAGAAGGGGATGAAGCCGACGCAGCTGGAGAGCCAGTTTTTTCGACGGATCCACCTCCTCAGCCAGGCGGGTCAGAACCTGTGCCAGCACATGGGGTCGATAACGGTCAAGAAGGGGGAGAGACAGACGTCGATGGAGGGGAAGCCAGCCAGATGGATTCTCACCCACACCCGGACGTCGAGGTTGCTGTGGGAAGTGAACACGGTGGAGAACCCGAGGGAGTCTATCCCTCTCTATCCACTCCTTCCATCTCGCATAGTGGGGAACCCGACAGTACGTGAATGCGGTTGTATTGGTGGTCGCTGTATCTCATCACCCCTTCTGACAATGCAGTCACCCCTGCCCTTCCTGATTCTGGATCAGAAGTTGTCCGTCCCGACGAGACCCCCAAACCGAGCGCCGACGCGGGCGAGAAAAAATCGAACTGCAAGTCTACTGTGTCTGCCACAGCCCAATTGCTTCGTGGAGTGAGAGACTCCCCAGGTGCCTTCGGTCCGCTCAGGTCCATCGCGGGATCTCTCGGCGTTGTCCTCGACAATTGCAAGGTATGACTCCCTTCCCATACATTTGATTCACAATGCTTATGGTTGTTCTAGCGAACGGGGGTGAATGGACATGCCATGGAATTGTTGGTACTCAGGGTTAAAACGGTTTCTGGGCTACTCTCTGGACCTATCCTTCCGGGTAACATCAATGAGGGGGAGAGGACAAAGGAGCTGGAATGGTGAGCATACATTCTCCGATATCAAGAACAGGGTCTGATGTACACTGGGGATTATCAGGAAATTGGAAGAGATTGGCCAAGCTATGGGCTCGGTGGCAACCCGGGAGGATCTTGCACTTTTCCTCGGAATCCCCGAGAATGCACAGAAGGTTAACGGTCTGGTGGAGGATATTCGTGATGCATTGATGGACTATCAGGTTTGGTCTTCCAAAAGACTTGCTCCCATCATAGCTAACATGTGCTCAGACCTCGTTGCGACATGACATATACAATGAGGGATGTCAGCTGATTGTGAGTCTTAATCCCTCTGGTCTCATGTTCCATAGTAACTTTCAATAGGGAGGTGTAGATCATCATCTTCTGCAGGACATGCATCACACCAATGAGGCTGGGTATGGTTCCAGGGATGGGCGGGGGTGCCTTAGAGGAACAAGGGCTGATGTCCTCCTGCAACTTGAACATTGGCTGAAGGATGAACGGGACCACCGGGTGTTCTGGCTGAATGGCCTTGCGGGGACAGGGAAGTCAACCATTGCCCAGACATTTGCTGAAACTTGCTTTGCGGATGGAAAGCTTGGGGCAAGCTTCTTTTGCTCACGAGGTTTTGAGGATAGAAGCAATCTCAAAGCAATCTTTCCAACTCTTGCCTTTCAGCTTGCCTATCGGTACCTCCCATTTCGAGAGCAGCTGCTCCGAGTCTTGAGGGCCAACCCCAGTGTTGCACAGGAGTCTCTCTGTTCCCAGATGGAGAAGATCATTGTTGGCCCATTAAAAGCCTCCCAAATTCAGACACTTATCATCATTGATGCCCTTGATGAATGCAAGGATGAAGAACCTGCCTCTGCTCTTCTTTCCATACTCTCCCGTTATGTGGACAAGATCCCCAATGTCAAATTCTTTATCACTGGTCGTCCAGAGCCTCAGATCCGCTCTGGATTTCGTCTCAAATCACTCCGACCCACCACAGAAGTGCTCAAGCTGCATGAGGTCAATCGCTCCTTGGTGGATAGTGACATCAAGCTGTTCTTCAGGACTCAGTTGGCTGAAATTGCTGAAACTCGGAGTGACTGCAACTTTACAGAAGATTGGCCAAACCCATCAGACCTCAACATTCTCTGTGAAAAGGCAGCAGGATTCTTCATCTATGCTTCAACAGTTGTAAAACTAGTTGGATCCAAGTATCACACACCCACTGAACAGCTGGACTTGATCATTTCACTCCCACAAAATACCACTCTTGAAGGAAGGTCTGGAATTGACCTTCTTTACACCCAGGTCCTAGAGCAGGCAGTTGATGATATGGACATACATGCCAAGGCAATTTACTCCCATTTCAGGACTGTGGTTGGGGCAGTGTTACTTGTGTTTAACCCCCTTTCAATCACAGCACTTTCAGAGCTACTGGGAGTGTCCAACATCTCCACCACCCTCCGTTCCCTCCACTCTCTCCTTCTTGTCCCTCAGAGCACAGAAGATCCCATCCAATCCTTCCACAAGTCATTCCCTGACTTCCTCATGGACCCCATCCGGTGCAAAGATGTTAGGTTCTTTGTGGAGCCTGCAGTTCATCATGAAGAGGTTCTGCTTTCATGTCTCCACTTGATGGGAGAAAGGCTGAAGAGGAACATTTGCAACCTGGATGGCTATGCTGTTCTCAGTGAGGTCACAGACCTTTCTACTTATAAGAAGGTCCACATTGGAGAAGCTTTGGAATATACATGTAGATTCTGGTCAAAACACCTCCTGATGGTCCCTAGCAGTGGCTCTCATGCTGGGGCAGTGCAGAAAGCAATTGAGGAGTTCTTCACCAGACATTTGCTGTATTGGATTGAGGTCCTTGCTCTCATAGGAAGCCTTGGTGTTGGGGTTCATACCATGAATGATGTTGAGCAGTGGTATGCTTTGGTGAGTGCTGTGTAGACTGATTGGTGATGCTTGTACTGATGTTCCCTGTTCAGGCAGATGTTTCATGTATGTGGACAAATGACAGCCAGCGATACTTCTGGAACATTTTGATATGATCCACAACTCTCCTTTCCAATTATACCATTCTGCCCTCCCATTCTGCCCTTCTTCATCTTGGCTCCATGAGTGCTACAGTCTAGAGCTCTCACAGGAGGTTGAAGTAATTGAGGGTCTCTTTGCAGAATGGGGGATATATTCTCGTATAGCTCTTCTGAATCACAGTATATATTCTCTCTCATACTGGAACAACAGTATTGCAGTTGTGCCTTTTGGTGGAGACATTCTGATCCTTGATGCAATTACAGGCACCCAGACAGCTGTCCTCCATGGGCACACATATACAGCAGAATCTGTCACCTTTTCAGCAGATGGGACATCACTTGTATCTGGAAGTTGGGACAAGACTGTCAAGCTCTGGGATGTGCAGACTGGTGGTGTTGTCAGGACATTTCATGGACACACTGACCATGTTCTCTCTGTTGCAATCTCAGCAGACCACACTACAATTGCATCAGGATCTCGTGACTGGTCACTTCGTTTATGGGACATTCAGGGAGGGAAGTGTCATCGAATCATAGAGCACTGGGAAACAGTGTATCATGTCAGGTTCTCCCCCACAAACCCACAGTGCCTCATATCTGTATCTGGTGGAACTGTTCAGCAGTGGAACGCCAATGGTCACAAAGTTGGGCCTACATACAATGGTCATCAAGTTGCTTTCTCCAAAGATGGTACCCAACTCATTTTACATGTGGGAGAGGGTATTATAGTTCAAGACATCAATTCTGGATTGGTTGTGGCAGAATGTGGCCTCACTGAAACATTGGTTGCTTCTACATTCCCTACCCCTTGCTGTTTCTCCCCTGACCACAAGCTTGTGGCTGCTGCTATTTTTAATACCATCAATGTTTGGGACATCACTGGCTCAGACTCTCACCTTTTTTACAATTTCATTGCCCATACCTCTGCAATCGCATCCCTTGTGTTTTCTTCCCCCTCCACCCTCATTTCAGCATCATTTGATAAATCAGTCAAGTTCTGGCAGATTGATACCTCATCAACCAGCCCAACTATGACCAATCCAAAGTCTGCATCCTTCACCTTAGCCCCAACTAATTCTACTGCTCTGAAACTAAAAAGTGGGCTCATTATCCCCAGTGATTTGCCAGATGGGGTAATAAAGACCTGGGGTATCTTGACTGGCATCCACAAGGGATCCCTCCAAATCCCAGCTAAAAGCTCCGACCAGAGTAACATCCAGCTGATTGACAGTAAATTGATCTTTGTTTGGTATGCATATGGGAAGATCAATATCTGGGATGCTGAAAAGGGGGAGCTCCTCCAGACAATCAATGTGCCTACAGGTAGTGTTGAGGACCTCAGGGTATCAGGGGATGGGTCCAAGGTTTTATGTATGAATGAGGAATCCATTCAAACATGGGATATCTGGACAGGAGAAGCTGCAGGCAAGGTGAGGGCCCAGGATGTGGACTTTGAGACTGAGGATGGAATGGTAGTTAGTGAGAAAATGAGACTCCTTGGAATCCGGGGTTCAAAAATTTGGATTTTGGTTGATGTACCAGAGTATGACTGTTATACAGGATGGGACTTTTGGATTCCAGGCTCACCCCCTATCCTGATTTCAAGAGATGAACACCCCCCAGACATGCTTCACCTCAATGATAACAAGATGTGGGAAACCAGTATGTCCAGGATGAAGGATACAGTCACTGGGAGGGTAGTTGTTCAGCTACCTAAGGGATTTGGGAAGGCAATCAATGCACAGTGGGATGGCCATTATCTTGTTGTTTCTTTTGAGTCAAAAGAGGTAGTGATTCTTGACTTCAGCCATGTGTCTCTCTAGTAGACCTATATGTAGAACATGTATTCTCTCTACTTATGCCTTAAATTCTCTGTACTAAATATTTCATTGCTTGACAAGTGCAATGTTCAAACTCATACCATACAATTGGTTGATAGATTCAGAGAAGTTGTCCATAAAATACATGTGTGTGACAAGCAAAGTATGTGATCACTAAGGTAAAACCCCACAGGAGTGGGGGTCTATATACATGGTAACATGTTTAGATGGAACACTAGTCTACACTAGTGTTCACTCAAGTCCAATAACAGAATGGACAACACTCTATTTATTCTTGTACTAGTTGTGTGGTGTGTAAGAGAAAGGTTGAAGACAACCAGATTCACAATCTGCTCTCAAATATCTCTTTGTGATCATGTGGTAACTGCAATCTACAGTTACATTAGAGCAGAAAGTCCTCAAGAAGGAACAAAAACAAACAAACAACATCAGCAAACCAACCAAAACTTGATTGAGTCAGACTGGCTTCACTGCATCAAGCCAGGTTGATCAGGGTAGATATGGATCATCTGGCCTGATCTACCTCCACTGGTGGGGTATCTAGAGATATCTCCCCCCAGTTCAGCCCACGCATTTGCCTGGCTCTTGTAGGTGTGACAAGGCTTTTTCATCACCATTGTATTACCTAAATATCCTTATTTCAGACAGCACTATGCACATGGATCCTATGCCCACAGTAAGTTGTTTGTTGTTAGAAAATGCTAAAAATAATATTTTTTGATTTTCTATAACACCTCCATGCAGGGATCATCTAAGGAACAGTGGGTTCAGATTGTACCATGGTCTGAACAGTGATCCTCTGGTACTAGCTATGGCTCCCATGTACATGCTTTGTATTCTACATAGAACTAGTTGCAGTCTCCCCAATTGAATATACCTGTTTTAAATTATATTTTGGTGATAAATGTGAGAAGGTGGGTTGCCCACAACCATGCTAGTGGGTGTCTATCTGATACTACAGATGGCCTAGGGATGTCTATTGTGGTGCTAGGGACTCACTATTCCAATAGTGATCACCTAAGGGGATTCCTACGCCATCACTATGTGTATATTTTTGGTTAGGACTGTGTCAGGGCCACTCTTCACCCTAAGCTCTACTGTGCCAAAGGTGCTTGTCTGGAGAACAAATCAATCCAGACATGAAGCACAACCACACCCTAGTGGTCACTTCTCCAGTAGGTGTTCCTGTAGCACAAAGGGGTTAACCCAGTAGGACAATCACAAGCGAACTTGTTGATGTGAGCCTCAAACCAAGGGCTTATCATGAAGAGCATTGGTCTTGACTCGAGTGTTGAGTGAAGGGGAACAACAATTAAGTGATAGAACTGAGTGGAGGAGAGCAAGAGGAGTGCTGGGGTTTCTTCCAAGGGAATAGTCTTGCTTGTCTGTAACAGCACAAGAGGGCTGAGAAGGGGAGAGGATTTCCTGGAATTGCAAAGCTAAGGAGACACCAGCCACAATCTAGCTACATATATATGAAGAGAGGCCGTGACAGTGGCAGGTGTGACCAGGGCTATGCAGAACCAGTGAAGGGAGAGAAAGGAGAGAAATGATAGAAGGGAATGAGAGTGTGAGAACTAGGGTTTCCTAATGGGGCAACATATGCCAAAAGAGGAATAGGGGTCAGGGGTTGATAAATGAGAGATCAACATGAAACGGGGACTAATGATCAATGATACTGATGAATGTGAAATGTGTAAGAGGAATGAATGATGTGGAGCATCAAAGATGAGTCTGAAACAAATCCATGAAGGTCCAGAATGAGAGTCCAGGTCATGATGTCATAAATGTGTCATGATGATGCAATGAACGATAAGATAATGGCGAACGATGTCATGATAGTGAGGTCAGATGTCAACAGGGGCTGACCAAGTTGGGCGGCATATGACGTCATGGGCGGTGATGATCTCGCGCGAGTGATGGTGCAAAGAATGAGTGGTGATTGATGGGATAGAGTAGTCCCTTGATGGTGGGGAGAAGGTCAGGCCAAAGGTGAGGAACAGGGGATAGTTGGGAAGCATATAAGCAGGGTGAATATGCAATCAATCCCCATCAAACCTTCTGCTATCCTCTCATAACAACAACTCCTACTGCTCAGATGTCCATGCGCAATGTGGCTTTTCCTGATAGTGATATTGGCTCTCGTGCTGTATTTGTTGCTCCCTGTCAGGCGGACCTAACAGCACACCCTGAGCCGCTGCTGACGAGCGCTAAGGGGATCAGGTGACAAGTGATGAGAGGGGAGCGGATAGAGAGAAGCAGAGGAGGGGACAGATAGGAGATGCTAAGAGGGTCACAGGTAACCAGGCTCAGCGGATGAGGCTGCTAGGGAAGTTCTGTGATATCAAATCTAAGGAATACAGCACTATACTACTAGTCCTTATATACTACTGGAATGCGCGCAGACCATGCTGTGTTGCACACAGACCATGGGCTGCGCAGTGCGCACAAACCAGGTCTGACAAAGCGAATGACAAAGGTGCTGACTCATTAGATTTGACAAATGAATGTAAGCTACCAGAGTCCCAGTGGGTCGTGAGAAGAAACTGTCCAAAATAGGAAAGGTGGAAAGGAAGGAATGTGGGTCATGAGAAAGAGATGAATAATCACCAATACAGTCCTGACAAAGCACAAGTCATCCTTAATGTGTCATTGGAGGCTGGGCTCGGGCCAAGGGGAGGCTTCAAGATGGATATAAGCGAGGGAGACTCTGCCGTGGTTTCTCAGCAGTCCTTGACTAGCTTCCCCATCATTCCTCGTTTAACTCCCGTCCTACCATGCCTCGAGTTCTCCACACCTACCCTCACATTTCTCGTGGTACCACAGCCACATTCTCCTCCTCCACTCCCTCTACCAATTATCTGACCAGCGACGAGATCATCTATCGTGCAAAGAGTGTGGGATCGTATTCGTTGGAGACCTTCAAGGATCTCCACTGGGGGGACTTCTGTTACACCCTCACCGTCAGTACGGATGCTGATGCTGGAAGAGTGCCTCACATTGCAGGAGATTGATATAGGGTCCTTCTCCGACATATTATCCATGATGACATTTCCAGAACAGACACGCGTTCTATTTGGGAGAAGAGATGCCTTAGGGTGTCCGCTGGTCTCAACCATGAGCTCCTGAAGGTGGTTGATGAACAACAAAATGAGGTACATCTCTGGGCAATGGTCTGAGGTTTTTATCAGACTAATCAGATTTGTAGATTGCCTTGTTGAAGGAGGACATCAATGACTTGATTTCGATGCAAAGGGCGTTCATGGTTAGGACAGAGAGTTGCCTCTTCGACATTGGCTTGTATCTGGAGATGAATGGTCATGGGGAGAAGTCCAAGTTGTTTGACTTCTCTGAGGACCCGATCCTAGGTGCGTCTCCTGCAAGTCCAGGATCAGGAAGCTTGGGGTTCAACGAGACAGGGAAGACCATCTCCATTGCAAGCGTCCGACGTGAGCAGTCATGTCCGCCTACTCCTGCGCCTGTGACCAGTGGGCAGAGGGCAAAGCGAAGAGGGAAGAAGGGGCCAAAGAGGTTGCCTGCGATGCAGCTGAGTTATGGTAGATCGCCGAGCCCTTACAAGGTGCTGCTGGTTGCTGGGCCATTGAGCCAGAAGTTGGAGTCATTGGATAGGCAAATTGATAAGGCCTATCTGGGTAGGAGTGGGATGATGGATTGGATGTTGGATTGGGTGGTGGCGAGGGATATGAGGAAGAAGGCAGCAGCAGCTGCAGTCCAGTCTTTGTATTTATTGTGCTTACTAGCTGGGCATGAAATAGATTGATTCCTTGGGTGTTAGGAATGTATTTGTGGGTTCAGGCTGTGTTCGTTCTTGGGTTCCAAGGGTATGGGCCATCAGCCATCAACTGTCAATAAGTGACTGGACCACTCCACCGGTCCCTGGTACCATAATCCTGGGAATTGGCTTCTTGGAGTATTCCCCTCCCATCAAAATACATCTGGGAGGATGACCAAGCATGGGAAATGTATCCCCTGGCCCCCCCATCCATCTGGATACCTATTTGGATGGCCGCACTAGCCACATTTGGTCAATATATTTTGATTAGCTTACCTAAGCATTATTTTACTGGCTGGTTCGAAAAGTGTGTACACAAAAATCTTCGAAATTAAATACGAGAAAATGCTAGGCCCTGCGGAACATCAAACATGTAAGATCTGTCAGGGTTGATGCCTGCTTACTGTTCAGGGGACACCAGAGGTACAGTAATCGATGGGTGGTTTGGGGTGAGGGGAAGCAGGGGTGTGTGAGGGTCTGAGGTTGGGGGACTTGTGATCGTAGGGGTATACTGGCTTCCAGAAGTCAGTGGTGAAATCTGCGAGGGCGTGGGTAAATAACCAGAAGCTTTCTTCCTGGTTATATAATTCAGAAACTCCTTACAACCAGGCAATGAGTTGTCCAGGTAGAGTGGTTGGAAAGTCCCACCAACTGATGACGCAAGACTCACAGTGGTAGATGGGATGAGAGGAGATGAGGATTTGAGGAACCTCGGTGTGAAAGGCTGGGTGCACTAGAAAGTGTACAATAGCCAAGGGTTGGTTAGTATACACTGAACGCCACTCGAAGTAATGTTCAGCTGTGGAGAAGAAAGGTGGGGCAGGAACTCCTTGATCGAGAGATGAAAAGGGTCGATAGTAGGGACAGTGCACGAGTTAGCCTCTTGTCAGTGCGTTTGCTATACGCTTGAAAACCACATAAAAATTTCAAAAATTCTTCAGACAAAACACACTTATGACCCTCAAGACATTACGAACACTCATGAAGAATAAGAAAACACACTCTTTATCATTCAAAAACGATGATGTTACACTTGAACAAAGCCTACACTACATATCAAGAGAATTGTTATCAAAGTCAAGGACCTCGCCTTGGTATGAAGCAGGAGAAGAAGATTGATCAGGAGTGTCGTGCGCATCAGTCAAGGTGGCAAAGATAGCATCCCCCTCCTCCATACTCAAGGGAATGTAAAGATCTACCTCCTACCTCATTGCGTCAAAACAATAGACCAATCACCCCAACCACCCATCCATACTCCTGAGAGGAACTTGATCAAAGACCTCTCAAAGACGCTCCTCATCGTCAGGCAAAGACAACGAGAGATTCATCACCCAGCAGCTGTAGCTTACTTTTTGTAAAAGTTAGGCTAGTTGACATCCATCAAAATGCAAAAGTGGATGCGAAGGATTGGTTTGTAAAAGTGGATGTGAGGTACTTTTACAAAAGTAGGTGCTAAGCTGATTACCTAACCTGGCCTAAACCTAACCCTAACCTTAACCTTAACCCTAACCCTAGCCTAACCCTAACCTAACCCTAACCTAACCCTAACCCTAACCCAACCTAACTATATGTGTCACTCATTACATAATATAATAAGCTGACCTAAACCTAACCCCTAACCTAACCTAACCCCTAACCTAACCTGTGAATTATGTAATAGCTGCGGCTGCCGCTGGCAGCCATCTTACATAATAGTGACATAATAGAAGTGGCTGCGCTGCAGCCACAATACAGTCACATTATTATGTAATCCTTATGTAAGCATCAATGACACCATTACATCACTCTTATGTAAAACAGCTATTTTTAGATATCTGATATTACATAAGCATTATATAAATGTGGTAATTTCAGTGTCACTTGTCACACTAATATTATATAATATTGTGTGTACCTCATATTTAATACCCCCCCAATTGGGGTTTCTTGGTAAATAACCTATTAAATGAGTATTTCCAAGGTTTCCCCATTAGGCAAGACGTACGTCTGATGGCCTAGGGGTTACATAGTGGGGAAAGCTACTTTTGTATTAATGGCACTTCAACTACCACTTTTGCATAAATGGTCGTGCTAACTGATGTCAGGGCCACTCTGCACCTAGACACTCCAGGAGACGACTCTTTACTGTGAGTCACTAACCAGTTCTTGAGTAGCTTGCCCTTGCTGGACAGAGACGACAATGAGCCTCAGTAGAGGATAGAGGTCTTCAAACCTGAGGGGATTTCTGATGCTTGTGGGGAGCAAATGCTGGGCTGGTGTGCCGAGGGAGCTTGAGGAGCGACGAGGGTAGAAGGGAGGAGATAATAGAGTGGAAGAGAACAGGCCTGATGTCCTGTTTCTTACAGTAGTCTCTGAACTTGTCCAAAGAGGGTCTTCAGGCAGAGGAAATCCTGTAATAACAAAAACTAAAGAATACAAGTGCTATCTGAGGTCCTTATATACTACCAGAGTGGCCTGTGACATGTGACTGTGACATGAGATCATAATCGGAGTAAGTGTGGGTCGTGGGAATATTATGATATCATGATTGGAGTAAAAGTGGGTCGTGGGAAGATTAGGACAAAGGGAAATGAACCGTGAGAATCCACATGACAAAGAAGAACTGCGGAGTGTGGGAACAACCAATAGGAAATTAGGAAGGAAAGTGACACCATTGTTGTCAGGGGGACTGATGGGGGAACGTGGGAATAGCCAATGGGAAAATAGATGGGGTGGCACCACTTGTGTTGACAAGGGGATTGATGGCAACAGTGGTGACGTGTCCTGGTTTGGGAGAGGTGGATAAAAGGGGACGTCCTAGGGTGACAACTCATCATCCGCTCATCTTCTGAAACCAACAACCCTAGTCACTTCTCAACAACTCTTTGCTTCCTCCCTATTATCACTATGCCTCGAATGTCTGCCACCAAATACCGCATCCATGATGTCTCCGTCACCCACATGGAGCAAGGTCGTCACCGCCATGCTGTCACGATTTTCGCCTTTTCTCCTCATCTTCAACAGCTAAGTCATAGACGCCTGCACGTGCCTCGGCCACGTGGACATTTATTCTTTCCCCTTCCCTTTCTTCGAACATTTCAAGGACTTATCTTATCTTATCTTATCTTATCACCACAGCAAGGCAAAGGCAAAACTCGTGTCATTGGAGGATTCTATCTAAGAGGCCAAGGAGCTAGACTGGCCACGGGTAAACCTCATCCTATCCGCGTCGGAGATCTCGGGATACACCACGAGATCACTACTCTCCGATGGCCACATCGACACCATCCTACCACTTAGGGTGCGATCCATAACACCCTTCCTCCCCTTTCCCATGTCCCTGTCCATCCTCGCCTCCAACAATTCCAACGGCTTGCTAGATGGACCAGCAACTGGCGGTGCCTCGTAAGGACTTTCGGATCTACAATTAAAGGTGTGAGTTCAAGACAACAGAACCCACCCCCCGAATCTACCTGGCGCACCCTCCCCGTCCAGTTGGCTGCATCGCCACCAATCTCTTCGGTCCCCTCTTCTTCCCCTTGCGCGCCCTCTGCCCACTGGTCGCAGGCTTTGGCGTCGCCGCACGACGAACGCTCTTGATGGAGACCGTCTCTCCTGACTCTTCGGATCCCAAACTTCCGGATCCAGGACTTGCGGGCGATGCGCCCAAGATCGGGTCCTCGGAGAACTTGAACAGATCATCCCTCGTCCCCGATCCGTTCATCTCCAAGTATAAGCCGATGTCGAAGAGGCGGCTCTCCGTCCTAACCGCAAACGCCCTCTGCGTCGTGATCACGTCCTGGATATCCTCCTTCAGGAGGGCGATCTATGAATCTGGATTAGTCTGATAAACCTCAGACCATTGCCCAGAGACGTACCTCGTTCTGCTGCTCATCAATTATCTTGAGGAGCTCGTGGTTAAGACCAGCGGACGCCCAGACGCATTTCTTCTCCCAAATAGTACGCGGGTCCTTTCCGGGAAGGTCATCACGGATAATATGTCGGAGAAGGGACTTATATCGATCTCCTGCAACGCGAGGAACTCTTCCGGAGTCAGCATCCGTACTGACGGCGAGGGCATAGCAGAAGTCTCCCCAGTGGAGATCGCCGAAGGTTTCCGCTGAATACGATCTCACATTCTTCGCACGACGGATGATCTCGTCGTTGGTCGGGTAGTCGGTACTGGGATGGGAGGAGGAGAATGTGGCAGTGGTACCACAAGATATGTGTGGGTAGGTGTGGAGAACGCGAGGCATGGTAGAGCAAAGTGTCGGGGAATGATGAAGGAAAGCTAGTCGAGGACTGCTGCAGAATATCAGCAGAGACCCCTTCGCTTATATCCCAACTGGACCCCTCCCTCGGCCCGAGCTCGGCCTCCGGTGACTCATCCTTGATGACTTGCGCTTTGTCAGGACTATATTAGTGATTATTCATCCCTTTCTCATGACCCACATCATTCCTTTTGGACCTTTCCTATTTTGGACAGTTTCTTCTCACGACCCATCGGGACTCCGGTGGCTCACATTCATTTGTCAAATCTAATGAGTCAGCATCTTTGTCATTCGCTTTGTCAAGACCTGGTCTGTGCGCATTGCGCAGCCCATGGTCTGTGCGCTACACAGCATGGTCTGTGCGCACCCCAACAGTATATAAGGACCTATAGTATAGCGCTGTATTCCTTAGATTTGATATTTCCAGAGTCTCCCTAGCAGCCTCACCAGCTGAACCTGGTAGCCTGGTTTCCTCTTAGCATCTCCTGCCTGTCCCCTTCATCTGCTTCTCTCTATCCGCTCCCCTCTCATCACTTGTCACCTGATCCCCTCAGCGCTCGCCAGCAGCGGCTCAGGGTGTGCTGTTAGGTCCGCCTGACACATGCCAGGGGACACGTTTTTGCTCAGTATCCTCGCTCATCCGCCATCATCGACCGCCTTGACAAGCCTGGGTCCGAGTACCTTGACAACAAGATGGATGACTTGTACGACGAGGACTTCCTTTGGGGCGCAGCCATTCAAACTGCTCGTATCCAGTCCGACCAGCGTTCCTCTCATCCCAAGAGGGATAGGGTTCTTCACCGCTTGCTCACCCTGGGGGTGTGCGACACTCCTGAGCGGTTTGTGGAGGGGGAGTCAACCAGGGGAAGGGACGTTCCTACGAGTCTGGAGATGCGTCATGCATCTGCCATAGGGAGTCGGCTGCTTAGGCGGATCAATGTTCTTGAATGAGAGGTAGGGCCTCAAACGTCTTTGGTGATTTTCGCTGACCCTTGTTACAGGTGACTCGGGAGCGCAGGGAGCGGTCGGAGATGGAGGTGGCCTTTCTCAGACAGGCTACCAGGATGGAGGAGGTTCATAGTCAGAATCAGGATCTGGCTCAACGTCTGTTCGACTTGGAGAAGTTGTGGTTGGCTGAAGAACAGTTCACCGCTGAGCTTCGGGGATGGGTGGAGGTCTTGCAGGTGCGCTGGCACCTTTGGGGCTTTTGTGCCTTTACTGATGGCCGACGTTCAGGACCAGGTCTGCAAGTGTACCCATTCAGGAGACCAAGAGGTGTCCATCGAGGTACTTGGTGGTTCCTGGACCGATGGGTGTCCTGAAACTGACCAATGTCCCTAGGTTCTTGATGATGAGCTGGAGTACGCCTCCATGGTTGATGAACAGCCTGTTCTGGAGTTGGGGGTGGTCCAATGCTCAGGATGCACTGGGGAGGTCTCGAGTGTTGACTCTCCTGAAGCGTTGGAGGTGATGGCCGAGATCCTTCCGGTCCGTGTTGGTCAGCGCGCTCGCCGTACCGGTCGTAGACAACTTCTGATGGGATGTTCCTTTCTAGGCAAGTCGTCCTGGGAGCAGTGATCTGCGTCGCCGGAGACTTGTCGACCAAGCTCGTCTCGAGGACCACCCTCCAGTGACACCCCCTCGAGTGGAGAGTCCGGGATGTTTGGGGGATCTGCCTCTGGAAGGGCCTCAGAGTAGGTTCAACGTCAAGGTCCGGTGGTTCGGGTATGATGCCCTGCAATGGTCTTCGTATGCCGAGTTCCAAGAGGCTAGGTGGCTGGAGGCAGAGATGGAAGAGCTAGTAGACACTCTTGTAGATACCCATCTCGTGTCTCCCAATCTTCCTGAGTAGGCCTTCCTGAATGATACCCTCTTCTTGTGTCATGAAGTGTGAAAGGAAATGTCCAAGTAAGGAATGTGGGGGTTTTGAAGGTAAAAGAGTCCAAAGGATGTAGAGACATAAAGAAAAAGGAGTCCAAAAATTGTGCACGATGACAACTGACAGTGATTAATGTAAAGAATGAGCTGCAGCTATTGCTGTGGTCGTGTGTAGAATGTGAAGGCTCTCTCTGTTGCCAATTGTCAACGTTGAGTAGTTGACACTGGGGACAAGGGGGTAAATACCCAGCAGGCACATGTTTGCTTGCCATGTGACCACAATGTTCCCAATGATTAAAAATTGGACACATTTTGAATGTTCACCTGTCATGTGACCACAATGTGCCCAGCGATCATAAATTGCCCAATGTTTTGAATGTTTGCCGAAATGCGATCACAATGTGCCCAGCGATTAAAAGTTGGGCGCGTTTTAAATGTTTGCCTGCCATGCGACCAATATGTGTGCGATGATCTACTGCCTGTCGCTGGGGGTGCGAAGAGGGGAGGCAGGTGAAGGGGGGTTCTTCTGGTAGGTGGTTGTGGGGTGTGTGCGGCGGAGGTGGAGGGTCGGAAAGGCGATGGGGAGGTAGACAGAACAACTAGACACTCAGCGTAGCAAGTTCCGATGTCGGTAGGGCCTGTAGATCGATAGAATGGATCCTGAGACTCTGCGACGATCGGAAACTCGAAAGCGACGATAGGAGACGGAGGCGACGACCGGAAACGACGAGGGAAGCGACTAGAGACGATGGCAAGACAATTCAAGAGCAGGAACGACGAGGGGAACGACGGCGACGACGAAAACGAGTCGGAAACGACGAGACAAGACGAGGAGACGATGGGGGAGAAGGCCAAGAGCAATCTGATTTAGGAGCTATCGGAAACAGGCCTATATACCTCTATAGGGGTTCGGGACATGCTCGGAACCAAACGGAGAAAAGTCCAAACGACGGAAACAACAAAACTCGATCATCTGTGATCGAATGAAGAATGGAGTGATATCTAGGCGTAAAAGCGGTCGCAAAGCATCGGAAAAATGATAGAATCGTCGGAAACATGAATGGAGGGTGTCGGAACTCGAATAGAAACTCTATGAAGCATCGGAATATCGTTAGAAACGTAAAACAGCCTCGGAAAAGCGTAGGGAGGTTGGAAATCGGTCGGAAACGTTTGCAAGGTGGCGCGAGCGTATATCTGATGAGATACCAATCGCAGCGTCGCGAAAATCGAAGCAGGTCAGCGATGATTAAAAATTGGGCACATTCTGAATGTTAGTCCATCATGTGACCAAAATGTGCCCTGCAATCAAAAATCACCTCATGTTTTCAATGTGTCTCAAAATGCAATCACAATGTGCCCAGCAGTTAAGGGCTGGGAACATTTTGAATGTTCCTCTACAATGAGATCATGTTTTGCCTATGGTCGAAACATGGTGATTACATGCAGAATATGCCCAAAATGAATGCGCAATGTGTCCAGCGACCAAATTCAGAATGTACATCAAATATGACCAGTTTTTTGGGAAAATTGAGGTAACATTTTGAATGTGGTCGGATTCATGATGTGTCCACCATGTGTTCAAAATGTATCTGGCATATGAATTTGGGTATATTAAGGTCACATGACAGGGCACATTCAAAATGTGACAAGCATGTGTCACATAGTTACATTGAATTTACTTGGGGTGGGCACATTTTGATTTTTGACTGCTGGGCACATTGTGATTGCATTTTGAGACACATTGAAAACATGAGGTGATTTTTGATTGCAGGGCACATTTTGGTCACATGATGGACTAACATTCAGAATGTGCCCAATTTTTAATCATCGCACACATATTGGTCGCATGGCAGGCAAACATTTAAAACGCGCCCAACTTTTAATCGCTGGGCACATTGTGATCGCATTTCGGCAAACATTCAAAACATTGGGCAATTTATGATCGCTGGGCACATTGTGGTCACACGACAGGTGAACATTCAAAATGTGTCCAATTTTTAATCATTGGGAACATTGTGGTCACATGGCAAGCAAACATGTGCCCAACTTTTAATTGCTGGGCACATTGTGATAAAGTGGTGCCTGTTATCACAATGTGTTCACCATGTGTCTGCTGGGTATTTACCCCCTTGTCCCCAGTGTGGGGCAGTGTGTCACTGTAGTTGGGTCCCACCTGTTGAAGTTTGAACACATTGTATTGATGTACAAGCATTAGATACCGAGTAGTGGCAGCCATGCGGGCGGACTGCGGCACACTGAACTCAGAAGTACGGACAGACGTCGCGTCTGTTGACCCTGGGGCCGGCATTGGCGCGGGACTCTGGGCACTGCAAACAGGTGTGTTGGCGATTGATGCTCTTCTTTTTCCTCTCATTTCAATAATAGACCCTATGCTTCTGTCCTCAAATTGCTCAGCACAGCCAATCCTGTATTTTCCTGCACGTATTTAATGGTTATGTACCTTGTTAACAGAAAACACTGTGAACTTGGTGGCCTAGCTGGTAACCCCACCGTGATTCCGCCGGACATCAGCCGGTTCGAACCCCACCGTGGGTTCCATTTTGGCCTTGGTATGGTCAACGACAGAATGACCCCTCTCCCTACAGCTCACTGCATACTCCTACAGAGCCTACATTAAATATTGACTAACTACAGAGCAAAAGTGTGTTTCCTGATGCTTATGAGTAGATAGTCTTGTTTTAGTCTTGCTCATAGAATAGGGTTGTTATGACATCATCAATGATGTCATGAGAGAATCTATGTTCATGACATCTAGCGTCATGTGGTTCCAAAAATTGTGTGATCTCTGATCACATGAGTGCTCTCATGATGTCAAATCACGTGCCAAAGGCATAAAAGAGTCATTTAAGTCGTGCAAGAAATGGCGAAATTGTGACACTTTGATCCATAAGTCTGGAGGTCTTTCCCCCCACTTTCCACCATACTCCCAGGGTCTCATCATGGGAGCAGTTCCACAAGGTTTGCTTTCTCTCCATTTCCCCTCCTTCATTCCCAGTTGTCCAGTGCAGCTCCCTCGTCAGCCCATCAGTAAATGTGGTACCCTGCTTATTTGCTTCCCATTCTTATTTGATCTTATTTGAGCTTATTTGATCTTATTTAATCTTATTCTTGACAGCTCTCCACCATTTATACCCCTCAAGATCATGTAAGTTTCGGACCTACATTATATAATGTCAAATAATCGAAAAAGGTCAAAATAAGCTGATAAAAGTGTGAAATAAAGTGCTTGCCATGTTTACTGATGCCGCAGATATGACACGAGCGCCATCATGAATGCAATGGTCAACCACTCAAAGTCTTCCGGGCTTCTCAGCCCTATCACCACTCTGAGATGAAGGCGAGTATGACCTCACTGACTTTCTACTCCCAATAAGAAAACTAGGTGGGATGTCTTTCTGTGCCATCCGTAAATCGGGGGCAGTCTGAACATTGCTGATGTAGATGAAGATACACGCTTTAACCACTGCAACTCATACTCACGGCATTAGATTTCGAACACGAGGGAGGCCCTGTCGCCGGCTCATCCGGCCCACGCAGCTCATGCAGCGCATGCAACGTGGGTTTAACAAAGAAAAATTCACCTTGTATCTTCCTCCGCTGCGGTATCCTCTCCGAGCTACATTCATCATTCATCTTGTTCATCTGGTTCTTTGTCCATCCCCGTCTACTCCGCCTTTATACTCTGCAACTCATGGGGCCAAGGCAGACAGATGCATCGTGTAACTTGTTGAGTGGTATCCGCCCCATGGGATTGCGATCTTCCGTGGTGGTACGGTCAACACAGGAGTCGGAGGAGGTTGCTATTGTAGTTAGACACCATCTGTCGAACACAGGGTGGCGGAGGTTTGAATAAATGTACACGCGTTATGTGGTGACCGCAGGCGAGCCCGTGAACAAACCGTCCGACGAACTACGAGATTGTGTGAACCGGCGAATGGGGGTGTTGCGATTGAGCCGGGCTGTCTGATCCACTGGAAAAGTTGATGATCCTGTTCTCTCATGCCTGTGGCTGACTCCAAGTTCAACCAAGCGGCTTAATTGAGATCTACTTCAGGAGTGCACTTCACCCCACGCAACTCCCCGCGGCCATCGGACCGGAAGCCGCCGGAACGATCGTTGCGCTCTCTGCGGACCCGGCCGCATTGAATCACCCAGAGTACCGAACAAGATGCGGCGTCACCGGGGTCAATGTCGCCTCGCATAACGGTCGCGCTTTCAAGTTCTGGACCGATTATTGTACCCTGTCTTCTCAACATTTCCAGGCGCAGATGCGGAGTACATCGCCATCCCCTCAGAATTCCGGATCGACACCCAAATCGCCCCTGTTGGTTTCGTGCAAGCAACGACCATCCCCACGTTCATGAGCTATGCGTGCGAAGTCGAGAAGGGCAACACAACTCTCATCCACACCATTGCTAGAGGATTCGGTCGAATCGCTGCCCAGTATGCTAAGGGGTTAAGGCGCTACTGCCGTTGGCACGACGTAGACGGATGCCAATGCAGAGTTCGCGAAGACCTATGGTGGAGGTCACATTCTTACACGAAGGGGGATATCGTCAAATGAGCGTCGGAGGTCAGGAATGGCGTCGGTGCTGATGCCGTATTTGCTGGTGTTGGAAAGGGCACGTACGCTTCTTTTCACGGAGTCATTCTGTGGATGGTTTACTGACCTTCGTACCCAGGTTGGACAATAACCTCTCGAGGAGGAGAACGCTTATTTCTTTCGCAAATGCCCCCGGCGCTGTCCCGCCACTCTCACCCCTTAGTTTGGCAGGGAGAACATCAAGCTTCTGCGTCCGGGAGCGACGAACTACACGGCCACTCCCGAGGGCACTCATCACTCATCACTCTAAACTCCCCCTCCCGCCGATTCGCCCTGCGAGAAGTCGACGGGCGAGGTGATCGTCAAAACCGGTGGTTAAATGCATGGGAACATAGTAAATACGCACAGAACGGCTTATGTATGTTCCAATGTATTGATCAGCGGGTCGGTGAAGTGGAGCGTGGACTGCCTTTTATCTAGAACCCCTTTCGACCGCGAGAGAAAAGTGGTGTCGTCTGTTCAGTCCCGTCCAGACAGGGGGTCAATTTCCAGCCTGGTCACGGCATGCTGGCATACCGGCTGTTCAACTTCCTCCATGATCTCGCGCCCCCACATTTCTCCTCCACTAGATGTATTAGCACAACTGCAACCCCCCCCCCTGACAAAGTCCGGGAACTATGTTGTTAGAGTAGCGTAGTATCACACATGCTTCCTGGGATTTACTGTAATCGTAGATCCATTTGTTTCGAAATTTTTCTCCCGTTCCCCAGTTGATTCTTTCTATCGACCGAGGTTAGTTCAGACTCCTTTTATTTCATATATCCCGTACCAGTAACTAACACCTTACTTAGTTCGTTATCAGGTACGAATACAATCGAGTTGATCGTTTCTATCGACTGTTTCCTTTCGAAGACTGATTTCGCAGCGAATTCGTGCCCCGGCATGATCCTGATGAACCACCCAAACATATTCCTTGGGGGTTTGCACCGCTGGAAAAGAATACTCCCCCCCCTCTCCTGTTTCGTGCGACGTTCAGATGGATACCACAGGTCCATACTCCCCCGCCCAGATCCACGATGCCTTGCGCATTCAGGCTGCCACCGTGAGTTTCCCTCTCCCGCTACACTCTCGTCGTTCCGATATCCAGCGTCATTTCACAACGCTTACCAAAACCCCTCCAAATTCTACAGTCCTTTCAGTGTAAGTCCCCAGCCTACCGTCTATCGTTCGCAGCCCTCACCGTTTAGTCAACGGCCCCCGTCCCTCAAGTTGCAACGCTAACACTCCTCGTAAGTCCTTTACACTCACGGCGTCGGACCCGGCTCTCCAACCTCTCACAATCCTTTCATCTCGGCCAATTCCCGATCATCAGGTATACGACTGGCTGACAGTCCTCGATCGTGAAGTCGAGCACATCTGGCGAAGAAAATGGAGTATACCCAAGGCACTCTTCATCATATCCCGGTATGGACCCTTCGTTGACATACCATTCTTTACCACCAGTGAGTCAGACTTTATGCATCGCTGGAATACATGGGACGCCGACTGGGATTCTACTGGTTTGTAGTAATCGCTGCTCCATATGGCATGATAGATCATAATGTAAGTGGAGGTTACGCGAGGATATCTGCGGGCTGACCGACCGAAATGCTTCAGACATATATCATTCTCTCTCAAATCATCTTATGTGAGAGAAATCTCTATTCCCAGAGCTCGTTCACATTCAGCTGTTTATTGGTTGTTCACAGGGTCGGGATTCTTCGGAATCTTCATCTCGGAATGTCAGACATCGGAACCACGCTTTGTATCCTCGGCACTGACCCTCAATCGTTTCCAGCCATCCTCTTGATGAGAACCATCGCGATATACTCTGGATCGAGGCGCATTGCCATCCCTCTGTCAATCCTTTATGCGGTCCGTCCCGGGACAAAAGCCTGGGAGTATGTGGCTCATTGCATACGCAGGCATCCATAGTGACCGGAATCACAATTAACTGTTATTTTCTCCGCGCACGCCACCGTGAGTAATTTTCAAGTTTTCACAGCTGGTATACCTGATTGACGCTGTCCGGTCAGTTCCTGGGGACTATGACGAAACCGACCCCAACATCATGCTCAATGAGTGGTACGACATGCGAGTTGGTGGGAAGACTTTCTTCGTTTTCGACCTTTTGGTTCTCCTGTTTTTTGAATTCGGTGATCACTTCGCGATTCTCGCTGTCACCCGCCAGCTGATCCTGATTGTAGTCGTTGTCATTTTGACCGTCACGAGTGCGTTTCGTTGTCGTATACCCACAGCACCCCTCAGTCAATCGCGGCGCGGGGTCTCTGCGCTGGTCTTCCCGGGCGCCTCATTGAGAAGAGTGATATACCGGGACGGTAAGCCACTCACAAACACCCCCCCCCACCAACTAACAGAACATATGTCAGGTGTCGGGTTCTTTCTTGTGTTATTCAGTAAGGAACTGTTCAATTCATAAATCCAATGCTGAGCAGGGGGATCCAGCTGTGTCTCTGTCTACGGTTGCTTTTTGGAAGCTGGACGTGGTGAGCAGGTTTCCCACAACCTTCTGACCCAAGATTTGATAGCCGTTCACTTTCCGTGCAGTACGTGCTTAGTGGCATTATGGTCGCCTTCTCTCGAGTCATACACAGCATTGTGTGTTGTCGAATCTTGTTGAATCTCAGACAAGCCGCGACACCGAGAGGCCCTTCAATGATCCTGGAGACAATCAGCCTCCAGTTCGCGATCGCTCCTGACCAGGAGATGAACCAGGTTGAAGCGATTCAGCTCGAGGCAGATGGTGCGTGGGATGATGAAGAAGATTCTCGTCAACAGGCGGACGAGAATTTCGTAGAGGAGCACGGTTGATCGTTTTGCTTCTCTTTTTGTTCCCATACTTATTTATCTAGTGTGGGGACCGGCAACCCTCTGCCAAGATTTGATCCCGCCCGCATTTTTACGAAGTCCTTGACACCAGACTACCACGTACTACAAACTACTTAGAATCATATACTACAAGGAGCCATATCAGACTTTAATGTTCTAACATGGTTCCCGGGAGAAATTACGCCGAACAGTGGGAATCCGTGTTCTCTTCGGAATGATCCCGAGGCGAGTGGAGAAACCCCCCAGAAAGGGGCGTCCAGACAAGACATCAAGGACGAAAAAACGTCCACCTCGAGTTTTGTGCGTGATTCTCCGGCGGTCTTGGGGAAGGTGTTGGGTGGGATGCTCGACGGCCTGGAGTATGATGTAATTCGACATCTACAACGTCCAGGCCGCTGAGAAACGACATATGTTTCGAAACCTCCGGGGTAAGAGTTGTACGCGGAATTTGGCCTTCCTGAAAAAATCACGTTAGGAATGGATGTAATCTCGCGCTGTGTGTTATTTCCGTGCATCTAACCCGACGTTCCTACTCTGGATGCGGATTGAAAGACTTGAGAAGAGCACACGATCGCCCCCGCTGTGAGGCAATTCGAAATGGTCACGGATACCCAAGGCGGGTCGCCGATCCTCATTTAGTGGGGCCAGGCCTTCAGGTAGGCATTACAGCTCGGGACTCGTGCGTCCACGATTCCTGGAGTCGCGTTTACTACCGCCCCCGGACTCCCACGAGAAGCTGGCCCGAGTTCCCGCTGGTCCGTAAGACTTCAGGTGCCGTCCTCCGCGGGCGCGAGGTAGAGTCTTCGACTGTAACCAAAGGAGTTGAGATGAAGATCCTGTCCGAGCCTTCAGTCCGAGACTGCACACTCCCACCGGTCGAAGCACGAGGGGTAACCACCTACGTTCATAACCAGCATTCCATGTCCGGACATATCTTCCGTGGCGAATATGAGTAAGTATGATTCATACAGTGAGGGAGAGCATTCACTTCGACGTGAGGGTGTTCAATCTTTCGTCATTACACCTCTGGGGTCAGTTTCCTGAGCGATCTAGTTCGTTTGAACCAGCTGACCCATGAGACGGCCATCCGTGAACTTGTCGGATAGTTCACCAACCCACCTTGTCGGAGAATGTTTAATCTAAGTTCACCAGACGGCGCCGTCTGGCGTTGTGCCCAGGATCGTCCAACTGTCATCACCCAGGGGGTAGATTCGGCACTGCTCTCGGTCCGATTCTCGACGCTCTGGCCAATGGGGGTGCTGGACGTCTAAGGCGTGGAAGTTTCTGGTGATGTTGGGGCAGTTCGGAGTTCGGAGAGCGTGAGACGGATCGACGGAGATCAACGGGGTTCAGTCCGAGCGGCTTCGGCCGGTATGCTTTCTTCACGCTCATATAACCCTTGGGCTTCAAATGTCCCTATTCTCAACACGTCCACGTCCCAGTTCTCAACCACCAGAAAAGCTATCACGTTCTCCAGGATCGGAGACGTCGGCGTCATCGAAAAGACTGATCAGCAATCCCCTAACCCGAAGCAAAGCCCTAGAGACGTAATCCTTCACGGCGGCCGGATCCGGTCTTGTGCCGAGACTACCTAAAGGTTTAAATACCGAGCCGATCACGTCCTACCGCAATCATCTCTTTCTTCAAACTCCTTAAGGTGACTGCCCCCTCTCCCCGTGGTACCACCCCCGACGGCTGAAACCTTTTAGATGATACTCACTGGTGGTTATCTGCTCAGCTATGCCGACACCCGTGCCATCATGGGCAGATTGGGTGTCCCTGACAAACGCGTCGACGACATCGCGCTCGAGTACCCAATCAACGATTGGCTTGCCAAGACGAATCGCTTAAACGTCGTCTGTCAAACCATTGGACACGTCTACTCCACTTGCAAGGATGCGGAGGGAGTGTTGCTGATCACCCACTTCAAGAAAGTTCGCAAAGATCCGTCGCATGACGTCGACCTCCTGAGCGAGAGAGACAAGGACAAGAACGTGAAGCGTTGGTTGATGGATGAGGGTGGGGCGAAGGAGGATAGCTTCCAGTGGATTTCGTTCCGGGATGGAGAGAGACTGGGTTTGTTGTGCGAAGGAACGCGACCCCAACGGAACACCATCAAGGGTCCTTGGTACGACTGCAGGCTCACTAGGGAACAGGGAAAGAGATGGTTGGCGTCTGGTAAGAGGTTGGACGAGTGGGACGCCGAGGTTACTGCCAATGGAGAGTTTGTGGAGAGATTGTGGCCGCCCCGGTAGTACCTTTCCGAGTTACAGCTGTCCAGGCCTTCCGCAGCTCTGCACCGGGACACCGTGGAGACCTTGTAAGCATTGGCGTTGTCAGCTATTTCGAATACACGGAGTATCTGCGCCATGTTCGACATTCACCCCTGAGCTGCGAGGGCAGGGGCATCCGATGGATGTCTAAACTGGGTGAGTGGCTGCTACTGTATATGGCGAGTGTCTCGGTGATGGTGATCTTTTGATGCGTCGCAGTCCCCCACGGTGCACGGACGCGTCTGAAGGCTATAGCAGGACGACACAATACCCTTAAGACCGGTCCACACGACTCCCCACCGAGAGTTCTGGAGCGCGAGAGAAACGCAAGTACACTCCGGCCTCCGACCCTTTCAAAGGTGTCTTGGGTACCCCCTCTCCACTAATCTTAAATGCGTCTGTGAGGGACCTAACCCCGTCGACACCGAGTCCGATAACGGGTTGACTCCCTGGAACCTGGGCAGATGCCTACAAGGGTCTCTACCGATGGCAGAGAGAACTCCACCGATAGGGTCAGGCACCGCACGAAAGGGTCCACGCTACCTCCGCCCATCGAGCCCACACAGGACTTGCCTGACCAAGGGTCACCCGGAAATTCGACCCGCCACCTACTGGCATTGTTGCCAACCGTGGACGCCTTCGGAGGTTGCTCGCGTGGGCTGCACTCGGTAGAGTGCTGGTCAACCGCCCAACGGTGGAGAGGGGAAGGTGGATAGTAAGATCTTTGTCCCTCTTTCACACTCGTGGCCAATTTTCACTTCGAAGTCTCCGTCTACCCATCTTTCTTCACACCACACCTTCGTTCCCAGTTCTTATCTTTCACGCCCACCCGTCATTTAACACGCGCGTTTGTTATGCACTGCTGCAGCCTACCAAGACACTCATATAGCCTCATGATATATACCTCCTTTCCTTTAGGACGCCACCAAACCTGTTCACGCGATTGCGCGTCCCCTCTCTCGATTCCTTCCCAGAAGATCAGCGCCCCACTACTCACAAAGGCGGGGAAGAGGAGGAAACCCTGCCCGAAGACATGGAGGAGCTGTTGATGTAACTGAACGCGTTTGACCTCAGACCGTACTTCGTCAGGTTCGCCGCAGCCCCTCGACCCGTGCCTGACCCACCTTGATCTCACGTGACCAACCAGGTTCGGTCAGAACGCAATTCGTGGTGTACGACCTTCACAGAGTATGTGGCGTACACGTTTCCCGTTATCGTGTTGTCCTACATCAAGGAGGCCGCACTCCTCGGGGTGGTGACGATATGTGGTACAAATCACGAGATGTGGAGGTCTGCCACTATTGGTTTCTTGATGTTAGCCTGCATCGTCGATGTGTACTCGCTATTGACGGTCAAGCTAACCACTAAACAAGAAGAGCCAACGATGGTCTGTTCGATTTCTTGTTTTCTCTGCTCTCGGTCTCATATGGTGACTATTTGAAGTGGTATGACATGGTCTGGACCCTACGTCATATGCTCTTCACTGTCTTACCCCTCATCGCGCACTTTGGCTTGCCTGCTTCGTTTACGGCTTCACCTCTCGCTCTCGCGCCCCAAACAAGCCTCGCTCTCCAGGCACTCCACCAACGGGTGCGGCTGCTCAACTTTACGGCAGTAATCGCTTTGCGCATTCCAGAGTTTAGGCAGGCTGCTGGCAATTACCGGGAGACTCAGAGAATGGAGGGCAAATGGGCGCGCGAAGATGCGGCCATAAACAGGCTTGCGGAGAAACTGGTACCGGAACGAAGAGGGAAGTTGCCAAGGAACTTGCGGCGAGGGTCAAACGCGGACTTGAACTTTGAGTTGTGCATTAGAATTTTCATCCACGAAGCGCATTGTAATAACTACATCATTGTAATCGAAACATAGTAACAGAGCACGACGTCCGGATGTGGGGAAGGGGAGGTACTATTCGCGGTTGGGATTCGCTGGTCCGGGCCACCGGATGTGCGATATCTACCATCGCCCAGCTCCGGGGCTTTGTATGCGCCAAGTGAGTGGCCACGAATGCAAGTCGACGGAGATCGTGACGGCGTTCGGTCCGACTCTGTCCGAGTGGCTTCGGTCGGTATGTTTTCTTCACTCTGGTGACTCTCATGTGGCCCTTGAGACTTTTCGTCCAAGGGTCCCTATTCTCAACGCGACCACATCTCAGTTCCCAGCCACAATAAAACTGTCACATTCTCCACGGCAAGAGACGTCGGCGTCACCGAAAGACTGACCAGCCTTTCCCCAACTTGAAGCACGACCCCAGAGACGTGATGCTCAAGGTATGTGCAGCCATTACACGCACTCTGCAGCCAATGGTGACTTATCTGTTTATCGCCGCGGATGTAGGTCGAGTATGCTGGTGTCGGCTTCATTGACGCCTACCTCAGGAGTGGACTTTACCCCACCCAACTCCCCGCGATTGTCGGATCGGAAGCCGCGGGAATGATCGTCGTGCTCCCTGTGGACTCGGCCGTATTGAATCACTCAGAGTACCGAACAAGGTGCTACGTCATCGGGGCCAAGATGCTAAGGCGCCACCGCCGTCGGCACGACGTAGACGGATGCCAAGGCGGAGTTCGCGAAGACCCATGGTGGAGGTCACGAATGGCGTCGGCGCTGATGCCGTATTTGCCGGTGTTGGAAAGGGTACGTACGTTTCTTTTTGCGGAGTCGTTCTGTGGATAGTTTACTGACCTTCGTGTCCAGGTTCAACAATAACTTCAGACTCTCGAGGAGGAAAGGAACGCTCATTTCGTTCGCAAATGCCCCCGCCGCTGTCCCACCGCTCTCGCCCCTCAGGTTTGCGGAGAAGAACATCAAGCTCCTGCGTCCGAAAGCGATGAACTCCATGGTCACTCCCGAGGGCACCCACTACTTCAAACTCCCCCCCCCCCCGATGCCGCGAGCAAGGGCATCGTGAAAGTCAACGCCCCCGCGAATACTCCCTTATGGCTGAGGGCGTGCAACGGGCCCAGACCGATTCGCCCTGCGAGAAGTCGACGGGCAAGTTGATCGTCAAGACCGGTGGTTAAACGCATGGGGACATAGAAAGTACGCACGGAACGGCTTATATATGTTTCAATGTATTGATCAGCGGGTCGGTGAAGTGAAGCGCGGACTGCCTTTTATCGAGAACCCATTTCGACCGCCAGAGAGAAGTGATGTCGTCTGTTCAGTCCCGTCCAGACGGGGGGTCGATTTCCAGCCTGGTCACGGTACGCTGGCATACCGGCTGTTCAACTTCCTCCATGATCTCGATGATCATCCGCACATTTCTCCTCCACTAGATAATCTACTATAGCACAACCGCAACCCCCCTTGACAAAATCCGTGAACTTGTGTTAGAGCAGCGTAGTACCACACATGTTTCCCGGGATTCATCGTAATCGCCGTAGATCCGTTTGTTTCGAAATTTTTCTCCTGTTCCTCAGTTGATTCTTTCTATCGACCGAGGTTAGTTCACACTCCTTTTATTTCATGTATCCCGTACCAGTAACTAACACCTTACTTAGTCCGTTATCAGGTATGAATGCAATCGAGTTGATTCTTTCTATTGACTGAGTTCGTTATCGTATGCTTCCTTTGGGAGACTGGTTTCGCAGGGAATTCGCGCCACGGCATGATCCCGATGAACCACCTAAACATATTCCTCGGGGGTTTGCACCCCACGATTTGTAACACTACATATTAAGCTTGAGCATCCGCTCAAACCGGGAAAAGAATACTCCCCCCCTCTCTCCTGTTTCGTGCGACGTTCGGATGGATACCACAGGTCCACACTCCCTCGCCGAGATCCAGGGCACGATCACTGATGCCTTGCGCATTCAGGCTGCTACCGTGAGTTTCCCTTTTCCGCTGCACTCTCGCCATCCCGGTATTCGGTGTCATCCCACAACGCTTACCAAAACCTCTCCCAATTCTACAGTCCTTTCAGTGTGAGTCCCCAGCCTACCGTCTATCGTTCGAAGCCCTCACCGTTTAGTCAACGGCCCCCGTCCCTCAAGTTGCAACGCTAACACTCCTCGTAAGTCCTTTACACTCACGGCGTCGGACCCGGTTCTCCAACACAATCCTTTCATCTCGGCCAATTCCCGATCATCAGGTATACGACTGGCTGACAGTCCTCGATCGTGAAGTCGAGCACATCTGGCGAAGAAAATGGAGTATACCCAAGGCACTCTTCATCATATCCCGGTATGGACCCTTCATTGACATACCAGTCTTTACCACCTGTGAGTCTGACTTTATGCATCGCTGGAATACATGGAATGCCGACTGGGATTCTACTGATTTGTAGTAATCACCGCCCCATATGGCATGATAGGTCGTAATGTAAGCGGAGGTTACGCGAGGCTATCCGCGGGCTGACCAACCGAAACGCCTCAGACATGGATCATTCTCTCTCAAATCATCTTATGTGAGAGAAAACCCTACTCCCAGACCTCGTTCACATTCAACTGTTCATTTGTTGGTCACAGGGTCGGCATTCTTCGGAATTTTCATCTCAGAATGTCAGACATTGGGACTACGCTTGGTATCCTCGGCACTGATCCCCAATCGTTTCCAGCCATCCTCTTGATGAGAACCATCGCGATATACTCTGGATCGAGGCGCGTTGCCATCCCTTTATCAATCCTTTACGCGGTTCGTTCCAGGACAAACGCCTGGGAGTATGTGGCTC
>Ga0307513_10001067_pt1 | contig 39919 bp, 18 predicted proteins | sample 15_EM_MG_FD_202174 | JGI IMG/M metagenome (GOLD analysis project Ga0307513, IMG submission 202174) | Populus trichocarpa ectomycorrhiza microbial communities from riparian zone in the Pacific Northwest, United States - 15_EM | ecosystem: Host-associated > Plants > Roots > Unclassified | place...
ATATAAAAAAAATTATTTCTGATATCAGTACATCAAGACAATCCAAAAACACTAAAAAATAATTTTAAACAAAAACAAATTCAAATTTTAGACGAACAATATTGTAGCCGCAATGCCAAGACACCCTACAATTAACTCCTCGTTAACAACGGAGACTAATCACCAACTTTGACATGAGGAGATTTCAATGTAAGTGAGAAAGAAAACAAAAGAAAGTCCCTGGCCATGGTTTGCTAGGCCATCCTAACTTCGTCCACATCAATGGAGTGTAAATGAGCAACACAGGCATGTGATCTTGCACCCTTCTTGTACCTCTCAAATTGTCCCAGCAGCGCCAGAAAATAATAACTAGTAAAATGCCAGAAATCTTGACATGGACCTAAAACTACAACCCAGCAGGAGCCAACATTATTGTGACTGCTTCTCGCACCCTTTCCTTAAGTCCAAAAACCACGAAGGGCCCAAATGAGTCCAAAAAGCAAAGCAATCGACACCTGATATCCCCATCTCGTGCTAATCACCATTGCTCTTTCCCAGCTCATCGTGAATGGCACGTGATGGACCATGGGCTCCAACACCCCGACTTGTGCCAGACCATGACATATTAGTACCAGTCGCCCTCTCATAGGCTTACTTTCAAGGCTGATTAGGGGTGATTAGCGTCTAATCATGCCGGCCAGTCTGCTTAGGGTCGTCTTCCCTACGACTCGACGACGCGGGAGTTCAATCGGGAGAATGGGGGATGGCCCTCAACAGCTACGGGAGAGTGGTCACAAGCTTCCCACCTAGTCTCCATATCCTGAGGTTGGTCATGGTTTTGGGTTACATGCAGCCCCCATTGTCAATTATATTGTCTCGATGACAGACCAGCTTTTTGATTGAAGCATGATTTGTGAACAGAAATTGTTGTCATTAATGGTCACTAAGTCAACAAATTCAAGGAAAATTTAGATACAAACAACCATATTATAAGTGTAAGAACATTATTTACTTTCAATTCATGTTTTAATTCCATTAAACTTCGATATCGTTTCTCAATAATTTTGATTTTAACAAAGTTATTCTAATGTTCACGATGACAATGATGCAATTACCTCTTGTGAATTCACATGGTTTAATATGAATTAATTACCCAACGTTGTAAAAATCAAATGAGAAGGTCTAGAGGTAATATTTGGAGGTGGTGTTTGTCGTTGTGTGGTTCAAGTGTAATTTTGTTTTTAAATTATTTTTAAATTTTTAGATTAATTTGATATATTAATATTAAAAATAAATTAATAAATAAATAGTATCTTAAAAAGCATCATCTCCTCTGAACTCAAACTCCATCTCTCTCAGCTCTAGCAAGTGGCAAGTGACAGGATCATGACGGAGTTAATTTTGTAAAGGCACTCTTGCTTGCTTTCTTTGTCGATGAAGTGACAAGCGTATCCTATAGAGTGATGAAAAAGCCCAACGTCTGCAGTTCTCATCTTTTTAGTGGGCCAAAATCACTTGTGTGGATTGGATGGTTCTAATTGCTAGGTCTCTGAGGAGAATTGAAGGGCCCCCAACTGACAGTGAAATACAAATTTTAGATCATTAGAACTCAGTATTCAAGGGCCCTCAAATCCCCTGCTGCTACTAGCAGTGGCGAAGCTCCGTGACATTTGGTGGAGATTTACCTTAACGAGGTTGTTACCTTGCGGGGGCCCGCACCCGTATGGTCGCCAAGTGTAAGTCTGCCACCGGGGCCATTCCTAAATTTAACTCCGACTCGCTCGAGGAGTTTTCACTTTTCACCCACTACCATCCATCCACTGTTCCCACTCTTTTGACATGTTACTCTCTGAATATTGTTGGGAAATAATTTTTATTTTATTAAAAACATGATTATTTAGATGGTAACCATAAAAAAAGAGATAAAAAAAATTTATATTGAGATATAAAAAAAAAAATATAAAACAAATAAATTAATGTTATCTGCATTGATTAGAAAATCAGATATCAAATATATAAAAATTAGATATTAAATATACAAACGGATGATTATAGAATTTTTTTAAGTAAAAAAAACGATGAAGAATCAAGTTAAAGTAAGAACCAAGATCTACATTATCTTTTCATAAGATAATATTATTTTAGATTACTAATATATTTTAAGTTGTGCAGAAAGATAAAAGCTTCCGGGTATTTTTATAAAAACTTTTTAGTAATCATAAGACCATTAATATAACATGACATCTAAACACTTAGGAAAACATCCACTAATTCTCCACTAAGATAGAATTCTCATCCAAATATTCTAAGTAAAATCATAATGAATGAAAAGGTGGTCAGTGTTCTCAATAACTAAACGACGAAGAAGCAAGAAATTCTTAGTGCTGAGTTTATTTTGAATAGCTAGCCAAATAAAGCTTTGGATTTTTTAAGGGCGATTCTTCAACCAAATATTTGTTTGAAAATTAAGATGATCCTCTCCATTAATAGTTTGTCCGATCAAAGCACATCAGATCTTTACTGAAAAGCTGCCATCTCAGTGTTGGCTGTCAAAATTTTCTGGAAAAGAAAGTTACAAGTTTTCGATTCTAAACTCAAAAGTAGCGGAGAATCTTATACTCACTCCAAAATGAAGACCATGGAATAAATTAACACAGTTTAAATCACAGGCAAAAATGCCATGCTGAATTCTACAATACTCTGTATGTGACAAGAATCTGTCGGCAAGAACGAAATTCGCACCTTTTTTCATGGTAAATAGCTTATACATCAAGTAAAACTGAGTTCTAAGTTTTGATACGACTCATTGTAATTTAGCCGTATTATTTTCTTATAATTAACCTGTGTTAACGTCAATGTCTTAAGTGCTCCTAATTTGCAAGATTAGTCATGTTTAGTGTATGCTCATAGTGAGGGCAAGGAGGGTCCATTAAGCAGATTGTCCACGTGATTTTTTTGTACAAAACATTGCTTATCAGCTCATCCGAAAAACATCGGAGCCTCCATCAATGTCGGTTTTTCTCCCTCCATTAATCAATGCTTTGTTTCCTGCATGATTAATTAGTTCAAGAAGAAATCTCCAGTGAGTTAATCATGTGAACAAAAGTAAATTAAGGTAGTAAGCACAAGATATACATGTTCTCTAGGCATTTTTTAACTTCTGTCATGTACAGCTAACTTGTATGCACAGATTTCATTTGCCGCCTGAGGGGAACTGTCCTTGTGATTGGTGATGCAACGTCAGAGAGTTTGCTTTTAGGTATAGCAGAACGAGGGCCCAGAAATCTGACATGCTTGAAGCTGTTCCCTTATCCCTTGAGCGTAATAAATTCAATCCACCACTGCGCTATGATTTGCTGCCTCTCTATTATAAGCTTGACAACAAATGAATAATACAAGAAGAGAAATAAGAAAAGTGCGATTATTGTCATGAGGGTTTGGATGATTTGCACTATTAATAATCAACAAAAAGTGAGCACAAAGTTCCTGTGCTCCTCTTATTACAATGAATTTGATAGCATGAAGCTTGGATAATTAGACAATTAAATTCTATGGGGTTGCCTATCTAATCATGCTTTTCAGCTACATCAAGGAATCACTGGCAGCCTTGGGCACCAGTTTGCGAAATTTCTTTGTATCTTGAATAAATAAATAAAAGAAAGTCTAGGGCAGTAGCAGAGTCTCGGGGCCCTAGCTAGGCCTCCATAGCTAGAACAAGTATCGTTGTTCAGAATCACCCCTTTTCTCCAGCAAACCAATATCCTTTTATTTATTTATTTATCCATCCATCTTAATTACGAACAAAAAGTATTTGAAGCCAGGTCTCATATATCAAGACTATATATGGTCGAAAAAGTAGCCTTAGCAGATAGATTTTACCAGCAATTGGATGAAAAATTCGACCTCTTGTGAGAAAGGGACACGAGCATCTAGATATTGATTTACATGAAGTCACTAGCTTAGTGGCGGAAAATCAAACAAAGTTTTAAATTAAAAATAATAATTTAAAGCGACGTTAAGTGAGTTAGTACAAAGTAAAACAAACACGAAGTGAAAAGATGAAATGCACCTACCTAATACCGATTATACTTAAAAGTGAGCCCCTCAGACCTGAACTGATGCATTTCTAGCCTTCAACAGAAGGCTCTTGTCTATGCTAGCATGAAACAGCAGTGAGACATCGATTTTGACACTTACAAGACCGCATTTGCTCACGTAGAATTACTACAAAAATTTAGGTCACCGTCGGTTGCAACATTGTCCAAACATGTTGGCATCAAAGTACTAGTCTACCTCTATATAAGAGATCATCAGTTTGAAGAGGCTACACAGATTGACACCTAAACCAGAAAGAAGTCCTAAGATGGCAAAGATTTCACGCAATCATCTTGTTCTCGTAGCTTTTTTCCTGCTTTGCTTTGTCTCCACCTGTGCTAGAGGTATATTTCTATGTCTGATGTTCTTTAAGAGTTGTGAAGTTCTGATATTGTAAAGTATTCCTTAATTGGTTTCCTTTTCTCTTGTATTTCCAGCAGCAAGGACTTTGCGAGAGGTTAACAATCATGAAGTAGAGAAGAAGGACCATAATAATCTGTTTCCATCAAAAGAAAATGGGTTACATGATGTGGATGAACTAGCTGGGATGGACTACACCCCAGCAAGTAAGAAGCCTCCAATCCATAACTAAAATGGAAATTTTTGGTTGAGCTACTATAAGAGTTTAGCCTAGTCTTGTACCTATACTTCTATATATTATTTTGAGCTTAATAATTAATATAGCTCTGTAGCTAGTGCCTAGCAGATACATTTTAATATATAGGTGGGGCAATTACTGCACTATATTAATTACTCTGTGGTTATTTAGAGTGTAACTTGCAATACATGCTACACTAGGGGGGGGGGTTCCGTGTATGGAAATTGATCTTTTGTTAATTAGGTTATATCAAGGCTTAAAGTTAATTAGCTGACTTGTAGCATGATATACAGATGTATCTGCTATGCTTGTAATACCTTGGTTATGAAATCCAAGTGCAATTTTCTTTTCTATTTTTTTGTACCTCTGGACGACTCTTAATTCATTGGTTTGAACAACGTACTCCCATATAAATTCCTGACAGATTCCGATTTTCTTTGTAACAAAATGGATGATAATATTAAGTAAGAAAGCAGAACCATAACGTACAGAAATATTTGATGAGTGGCAAAAGAATTAAGATCTCATGATATGATCAGAGAGACTGTTGAAGACTTTTCACAGTGTAATACAGACATTTAGCAGTAAGAGATCAGAAGCCGTGAACTATGAAGCTGCCATGGCTGTGTATGTTATTTCAACTCATCTGTTTGTTTAGTTTCTGATCGACAATGGTAATTATAAACTGGAAGGTGAGCCATGGATGCATTCTATTTTCTTTTTTCCTCGGCTGGATATATATGGATGAACATGCACTTGCTGAGGGTATGTAGTGACTTCCTGATCATCTGGGGCCTTGAAAGGATGAATCTTCAATGCATTACTAGATTGAAACCAAGTTCTAAATCAAGTCACTTTCCAGAATTCTAGAAATCGCCCCTGTGAATATTTCCTACAATAAAAACACTATTTGCACCTCTCATATGCTTAAGCCTGAACTTATCGACAGTTCACTCTTAGCTCATCATGGGAGAATTAGGTGAAAATCAACTTAGGAAGTGCGAGAAACAGTTGTTTGAGAAAGAGTAATTAAAGTCAATTCAATGGTGAGGCTGCAGTAAAATAATAAATCTATCTAGAATATTTAAAAGCATTAAAACCGATGGAATCAGAAAAACAAGTTTATTATTACAATAAAGAACCCTCCAATACTTAAATAAATAAATAAATATAAGAGTAGAAATGGTTATGCCTCCAAGAACCATGTATTAAAAAGAAGAAAAAACAAAAAATAAAAGTAATGCATTAATTCAAAATTAATAAAAGCTTTTATCCATAAGAAAAAAAAATAAAGAAACATATTTATAAAATATAAATAATATTCTAGAATAGAAAAAAAAATCCTTATTTGGTCTATGTTGAAAATAATAAAAGGAATATTGGTCGTAAGATATTAGGTGAATTAAAAGAGATCTTTATTTGTTAGAGAACTAACAATCAATACAAGGAATAAGACTAATTTCTAAAATGAGTGGGACTGATAAATTAGTTTTATATAGTTATTAAACTTTGTGCGTTGACATTAAAACTTGATGATTCTAAACCTAACCTAATCAATTTTAACATTAAATTAGTTACAAAATTAATCCAATCAAATCTTTCATCCAATCATATTAATTTCTTGATATTAAAAAAAATATTAATTTTATTATTCATAAAAAAAGTGAGTTGACTTGTCCCTCATTGAGTCAAACATCAAATTGAATTTAATAATTATATATTTTTTATAACTATTAAAGTTTTTTTTTAATTTAAACTACTAATTAAGAGAATAACCTCTCGAGATCAAAATTAATCTCTTATTTTTAAGGCCCCATTTATTTCATGAAAGTTAATTTTCTAGAAATTATTTTTTAAATTTTTCTATATTTGTTTACCAATCAACAAAAAACACTTTTCAATCAATGAAAAATTTGGTTTGGTTTTCAGGAAAGTGTTTTCCTTTTATTTTGAACGGAAAACACTTTTAAAAAACCGTGAAAAATTATAAATGTCTTGCTATATGTTGATTATATCAAATTTGATCATCAATATTTTGATTATTATATATTTTATTTTGAATCTTTTTTTTTCAATTTCATCCCTTATAATTTTATTTAATTTTATTTTTATACCAATTTTGGTCTTTATTCTTTTGATTTTTACTTGCTTTTCTCTTATAATTTTCTTAATTGAAATTTTTATCTATAAGATTTGATCCCTATTCTTTTGATTGTATTTATTTTATTTGAAATAATTTATGAAATTATAATTTTTTTAATTTTATCATATTTTAATTTTTTATATGCTAGATTTGGTTCTTAATTTTTAATAAACTTGAAAAAAAATAAAATATTAATGAGTTATTTCCCAGCTTATTTTCTGTGACATCGTCAAATACTAAAAAGTATTTTCTAACTTATTTTTCATGATACATAAAAAAAATTAATTTATTTTTCATAAAAATTACTTAAAAAAATACTTTACAGTAAATAAACAAGTTCTTAATATTAAATATGTATGGCTACCGCTCTCTTTGAACATTAACAACTGAACGCTCTCTTTGAACATTAACAACTGAACGCCTATAATAAAAGGAGCCCATAATATTCAAGCCGAAATGGGCACCCAGCCCAAGTAATTGACCTCCAGCCAGCAGCGTCTGGATTGTTCCAGTACACAAATCATAGCCGTCCATGACTATCACGCATAAACCCTGAAAACCCCAACCCTCTTCCATGCCCCCTTGCCGAAATGGGCACCCAGCCCAAGAAATTGACCTCCAGCCAGCAGCGTCTGGATTGTTCCAGTACACAAATCATAGCCGTCCATGATTATCACGCATAATCTGTGTCTGTAATTTAGTACCTAAATTATAGTATTTTTTTTACAAGTAAGCCCTTACATGTCAAATTTTAGTAAGAAAGTCGATAAATAATGATTTTTGTCTATTTGCATTGGAGAAACTTATGACAAGAATCTTGTATTGGAGACAACTATTGTGAAATTTGAATTTGATACGTGTATTTATAAAACAATCAAGATGTATAAATAAATTTTTAAAATGATTGTGAATGTTAACTAAAAACTATATTGGGAAGCTGGGAAAAAAAATATTAAATATCTTATCTTGTGTCATGTATAGCTCTTATTATTTTATTTAATTATATGGGAATTAGCTATTTTGTAAGAAAAATAATAATTTAAATTCTATTGAAATAAAATAATATACTATTATAATTCATCCTTTTCTTATTAATATTTTTTTATTTTTACAAAAAAAATTTATTTTTTTGTTCTTTGTTACTTATTTAATAAAAATTAAAGTAATCAAAACACATACTAAAAGAGAGTTGCCTTTTTTCATTTTGTTTTAGGTCGGGTTTCAAATTGAATCGGCGAGAACTGATCTTATATGACCATGTCAACCTAGTTGGTCCAAATGCGACCCAAAAACCTAGGTTGTTGTCAATAATTTTTTTTTAATACGACATAGTTCGAACCCCTTTTTGTATATACTAAGACCATGTTGTTATGGATCAATTTAAGCTAATTCGACAAACTTGCAACCCAAACCATAAACCCAATATCTTCTCAGATTTGTTCGTCAGCTGTAATTTAAAAAATTACATTTTATATTTCCCATCAACAAAAAATTTTAAATATAACAAAATAACTAAATTATCTTCATAGATAGATATTACATATTAATTTTGATTTCATGACACGAATCAAAGTTTTAATTTTATATTATATAGAGAATATATCATCATCCATAATATATATAAATTATATTTTACGGTCTTATCTAACCGTTTAAATTTTTAGACTGTGATGATTATTTGACATGTTATAAGAGTATTAATAATCAAATAATTAATTATGGACTTAAGTCTCATCATCTTCATTTTAATTAATAAAATTAACCTTTAGATTGAGATAATTCTTTAACATTATATATAACAAAATATACTTATATTATAAAACATAATCTATTAATATTTTGAGTGATTGGTGGCATGAATTCAATGGCTGAGTTTAAACCATACAAGATGTTATTTTTTGAGTGAACTACCAAAACAAAATAATAATTATTTTTTCCTTTTATGAGAAGAAGAATAAGTTTAATGTTAATACACGCTTAGTACTATTACTATATCATTTAATTGCAATATAAAAGAAAACATGGATAGTTTTCGTATCATTGATCAGATTGGACTTTAATCTCATTGCATGTCAGTTAAAGCCCAAAGAAAAATCAATAAAATTTTGAAAAGAAAAATATTGTTAGTTTCAGCTCACTTAAAACTAAATAATCTAATTTTCCGAGGAAGAGAGAAGGACAATCCATGGCGTTATCTCATATTCCAACAAAGCCTCAAGGAAAGTTCATTTTCTTCAGACTACATATGAAAACTTTCGCTATGGAGCAGTCAACAGGCAAAATGTCTGTGACCGAGGGTGCTTCGGGAATTTTCTTGAAGTATTCTGCACCAAGACAAAGTCTTCAAGAAACAATTTCCGGGCTTATGTACAGGAAGAGATGCCCATGCGTCTAGCCCGAGAAGTGAAAATAGATGATTCAGAGGGAGACAGTCGAACAAAGTACAAGACAATCTAGAAATTGATAATGATTAATGACCTCTTAAAGATATCCCAGCGTCGTGATGCTGTAGAGGCTGATAACAGTTGAAGCTGAAGGCAGCAGATGCTGAGTTCTCTTTGCATCAGGAATCTCAAGTTGAGCCATTGATGAAACACGCTTATCTCGAAACATGGTAGAAAAAAGGGAGGAGTTTGGGAACTTGTTTGAGATTCTTGCAAATAGTACGTAGTTTTCTATAGCAAGATTTACAAGATTTAGATGCCGTGTGATTTCTTTGATAATAGCACATATATCCTGGGAAGTTATTGGAGAACCCCATTTCAGATAATAACATCCTAATAAATCTATACTCGTTGAGGACATGATAAAGATATTAGTCATCATGGAAATCTATCACATGAGTAGAAACTAGAAATCTTTCTAGTTCTGGAAAGCGACTATCCAGTTCTGGAAATCTATTTAGATATAATGCGACTCAAAAACTAGAAATTTTTCCGGTTCTCAACCTCTCCCACCATCACTAAAATTGCCACCAGCCCATCCTCTCCTCCTCCCTCATGGTCTTTCTCATTTTAGCCAACCCACTTCCACAAGATTCCACCTCTGCCAAGAGTACGTGAAGATTGGGTTCGTTGCAATATCTTTTTCACCCGTTGCAAGGCAAATGAAAAAGTTTATGATGCAATTATTGATAATGATTTATAATAATTCATGTGTTTTAATGTTGTATCTACTGATATAATGAACAAGCTGCAGCTGAATACCGAAGCATAGGACTCAGATAAGGTTAGAAAATTTGACTAAATAATAAGGGAATTTTATAAAAAAAAATTAAAAAATTTATAAATGGTAGCTGACAGCCTGACATAGGACTCAGTTATAAATGGATATACGACTATAGGGATTTCACATTGGTTTCTCAAACCGAAAGGATTAGATATTTATATTGCTAAAACAACAGGGACTAAAGAATAATCTAATGAAATGGCATAAAACAACAAAGCATTTTTCAGTCTTCACTCTTTCTCTCAACCAAAACACCTCCTCCATTAGGGTTAGTAAGGTGCTGAGCTGAACAGAACTTTCTCCGACTCAAGATGGTAAGAATCTCTATCAGATCTAAAATTAACTTATTTCAATAATTTTTTCTTTCGATTTCGCTTCGATTTTGTGTTTTTGTTTTAATTTATGAACAAAAAATCAATCAGGAGGGAAAAGCGAATTTGGAAGCGGCGATAGAACAACTGCAGAATGTCGAAAAGCAGATGAGGCTTGCCGGAGACGTCGCCGGCACTAAGAAAGCCGTTACCGAAATTCTCCAACTCTGCTTCGAAGCTAAAGATTGGAAATCTCTAAATGACCAAATTGTCCTTCTCTCTAAAAAACGTGGTCAACTCAAACAGGTAACATTATTTTTAATTAATTTGTAAATAAACTCAACTAAATTATGTGTTTTGTATGCTATGATTTGTTTGGTGGATTTTGAATTTTTTTTTTTGGTTTAGGCTGTAACTGCAATGGTCCAGCAAGCAATGCAGTACATTGACGAGACGCCGGATCTTGACACTCGTGTAGAACTTATTAAAACACTTAACAGTGTGTCTGCTGGCAAGGTTTGATTGATTTTCACGCTCCTTTTATGTATATATCTATTTGGATTTGATTTTGTAATGTGGGTGTAAACACGCTTGTTTCTGTGAATTTTGTGGGTGTTGTTTTTGTAAGCTTGTTTATTTATATGGTGTGTAGATATATGTTGAAATTGAGAGAGCAAGGTTGATTAGAAAACTAGGTAAGATCAAGGAAGAACAAGGGCTTACAGCTGAAGCTGCAGATCTGATGCAAGAAGTTGCGGTAAGATTTTGGTGCTTGTATTCTTAATTTATAGAGCTGTTTGTTTTCCTGTAAGAAGATTGATGCATTTTGATTTTTTTGAGTTGCAGGTGGAAACTTTTGGTGCTATGGCAAAAACTGAGAAAATTGCGTTTATTCTTGAGCAAGTACATATCTCTTTCTTTTGTTTGCGCTTTTTTTCTATTTGGTACTTGTTCTTTTATGTTAATTAATGTCTTTGAGATCAAACAAAGAAATCGGATAGCTAAGAGGCTAGAATTGCAACTATATGCAATTAATGGTGAAGGATATGATTGTATCTAAGGCGCCTTAACTGGGGGTCCTACTGCTGTAGACCATGGACGAGTAGTGGTCTTTTTAGCTCTGGTTTGTTAAGTTCCAGGCCCTTATTTGGGTTGTTTCGAGGTTTTAATTTGAATGTGCAACAATTTTGTTGGGGCAGGTTCGTCTATGCCTTGACCGCCAGGATTATGTTCGTGCACAAATTCTCTCAAGGAAGATTAGTACAAGGGTTTTTGATGCTGATACTTCTAAGTCGAAGAAGAAACCAAAGGAAGGTGATAATGTTGTGGAAGAGGCTCCTGCTGATATACCATCACTGTTGGAGTTAAAGCGGATCTACTATGAATTGATGATACGGTATGTAATTTCCATATATTGTTTGTCATGTTCTTGCTTTAATTTTCTTTTGAATAATTTTACTGAGTTTCTTTAGTTTCTTTGTTTTATGTGATGTTCAATAGTTTCATGATCTCCTTGGTTGCACAACCTTTGTATCTTTTTAAAGTGCATCTTTGAATTTTGCTGAGCTTATTTGGCCGTGTTTCTTCTTGGTTTAGCAAAATTTACTTCTAATGCAAAGAAATTACAGAAACGGTCCTCAGGATCTTTATAAATTCTATTTATGTACTTGCATGCCCCATGGGATGCTGGAAACAGATGTTTTTTACTTGTTCTGAAGTCTGTATTTGGTCTGTACAAGGCCTTTGATTTGGTCTTTGGATTGTAATTGTTAGCTTTATTAAAAGTAAATTGGAGTTGCTTTTACATACAATGTGTTCAAGTGACCCTGTTGGTAGGGTAACACACAAGATTACATGTTTTTCATGTGGATGTACAATGGATTCTTGTTTGGAGCAAAAGGAAAAGGCCTTCCTCTTTTGAGATTATTTGTATTCTTTAATCTGGAGCGGTAATGCAGATAAATATGTTAGCCTAACTTAATATGCATACAAATCCATGCCCAATTCTATATATCCTGGGAGTTGATTTATTTTCAACTATGCATTTGAGTTGGCAAGCCCCTGTATTGCTTTCCAAGATTTTAAGTCATGCAGTGAGAACTATTGAATAGCGCTGTGATCCTGCATTATATTTTGCTGCTCATAGTTAGCAATCTGGATTGGCAATGGATTTAAGCCTGGTTGTCATTTGTCCTTTAACAGTCACATTCAGTTCCAAACTCTAGCAAATTAATATGCTTGATTTAACCAAGTAATAAGTTGTCAAATATGATTTCTAATAAAAGGTTTGAATATGCTTGCTCAGAATGCTCTGCTGCTTATGCTGGAAAGTTTCTTTTTCTTCCAACTTTTTTTTTTCAATTTAAAATAACATGTTGAAGGAAAATCAAAGTTCCTAACATCGAAAGCAGGCAAACTCGAACTTCAAATACATTGCTGATACTATTTTATATTTTGTGATTTTTGATGGCAAACTGATATGACCATGCAATTGTGGATTTCTATAGTCTGATAAATATCTGTTGAGATTTCATGTTTGTACATTCTACTGTAAGAATGGTCTCCGTTTCTTTTGAACAACAACCTGGAATTTCCTTCAAATACAGTAAAAAACCCCCTGCAAAAAGGGTCTTTCTTTGCAGTATCTTTTCTGAATATCTCTGTGACGTGATTGCCATGCATACTTCTTCTACAAGGCCAAGTTTACTTGGTGATAAATTTTCACTGAAAAGATCTTTTTGATTGAAATTCCTTTGATTTAAAAGTTAGTAAAAAATCCAAAGCATCCAACATGTCCCTGCCAATTATTATTCAAACTCCATAACTTGATTTTTTGTTTGCTAAGTAGATTTTGAGTAAGAACTCTATGCAATGACTTTTTTCTTTGTGCTTTCCACTTATGTTCTAGGTACTACTCACACGACAATGATTATCTGGAAATTTGCCGTTGCTACAAGGCAATATATGAGATTCCTTCTGTAAAGGAAAACCCTGCCCAATGGATTCCGGTAAGAATTCTTTTTTCTAGTTTTTGGTCTGTTGAGACTTCTATGGATTCTATTGGACGGCCTTGATATTTTACAACACGTAGGTCTTGAGGAAAATCTGTTGGTACTTGGTACTTTCACCTCACGATCCAATGCAGTCAAGCCTTCTGAATTCCACCTTGGAGGATAAGAATCTTTCTGAAATTCCAAAATTCAAGTACGTGTTGCTTTAGTCAGTTCCTGCATGTTGCTGGTCATTTAATTTATCAATCTTGTCATTTGGTGTGTCTTTTCATTGGATGCTATTCCATAGGTTGTTGTTGAAGCAGTTGGTGACAATGGAAGTCATCCAGTGGACATCTCTTTGGAATGAATTCATGGATGAGTTTGAAAGTGAGAAGAACTTACTTGGGGGATCTTTGGGTGACAAAGCAGCAGAGGATTTGAGGCAAAGAATAATTGAACATGTAATCTACTTTCAATTGTCATATTTGCATAACAGTTATGCCTTTTTCTTTCAATCTACTGTTGAGTTTGGTTGTTCATTCATTTGCAACGTGTTTTCTTTTCAGAATATCATTGTTGTTTCAAAGTATTACTCGAAGATTACTGTGAAGAGAGTAGCAGAGTTATTGTGTCTCAGCATCCAGGTTCTCTCTCTCTCTGTGGCTGTGTTGTACACATGCTTTGTTTGCTCGCATTAATCTTTGTTTTTGCATTTGTGTCCATGGTGTAATTATGCCGATCTTTGTTCTTCATTATGTGAACTTGAGCAGATTTGTGTGAATGTGTTTGTTTCAAAGATTTGAATTTTATCAGGCCTTGGTTAAATTAATAAAGGCTTCATGGTTGCATGATGCTTCTGTTTAACTATTTATTCTAATATTCTATAATGGTGGTTAAAATATAAGCAATTTGCTTCAGAAATTATTTTGTCAACATAATACTCAAACTATACTGTTCCATCCTAATTGTAACTTCTGGTGTTTTTATCAGAATTTAGATGTTGTGTTCAATTGTTGAACAGAGTCACAGGTAATATTTAAAGGTCTGGTGTTCAGATCTAAAGTGGTCAATTTTTAGATTAATTGGTAATATGGTTGTCGAAGGTATAAAAAGCCTATCTGTGACTGTTACCTGATAACTTAAGTTTTTGAGTAGAGTGGTCAGTTAATAGTATTAGAGCCACTTTGACCTAATGTTTAGGAGTTGGAATCTTAGAAATCCCATTATTTGTAACTTAATTTGATGACATTGCAGTGGCTAATGCATTTGTGTTTAATCCATGTTGGAAGCCCAATTAAGTTTCTAATGATCTGGATGGTTAATAGTTAAATGATCTTTGTGTTCACGTAATAACTTGAACTTCTGAATCGAGTGGAAGTTTGATAATGGCACTGGATCTTGGCATTCAAGAATGACTTTTGTAATCCTCTTGATAGGCATTCTCCTTGAATCTTGTTTCAAACATATCGGGGTGTAAGCTTATTAGCAATCATGAGCTCTGCTTTGCAGTTGACATTCCCATGCAACCTCCCTGCCTATCCATAAATATTCTTTTACTTTGTATTACACTTTCTTTCCCTTTCTGTATGCTTTTCATATTTTATTTTTATTGTCAGTTAAAGACAACTAGGCTAAGGGTCAGGTTGGCTTTGAGGGGAATAAGATCTGTCCATACCCATTTTGTGAAATCTAGGTTCTTGGTGACTTGCAAAATTTGGCAGACAACCATCTATCTTCTTCGGTGACGCGGGCTTGAAAAAACAATAAATCAGGGCATTGCATTCTCTTGAACCGTCTAAAGAGTCTTATAGACGCCCCTTTGAAACTGGTAGCTCGTATAGACCAACAATGATAGCTATTTTTTTTTGTTTCTTATGCTGAAATCATAAGAAATAAAAGTTAAACTAGTACCTGAGCAAAAAAGGTCATCAACCATGTTTAATGAGATGTTAAGTATGTATATTGTTCCAGTTCTTTTGCATTTAATCCATCCTTTTCTCCAATTTAGGAAGCTGAGAAGCATCTATCTGATATGGTTGTTTCCAAAGCTCTGGTGGCAAAGATTGACAGGCCATTGGGAATAGTGTGTTTCCAAGTAGCAAAGGATAGCAATGACATTCTCAACTCGTGGGCAATGAACTTGGAGAAGTTGCTTGATCTTGTTGAGAAGAGTTGCCACCAAATACACAAAGAAACTATGGTCCACAAAGCTGCTCTAAAAGTTTGAAAGGTCTGATTTCGCTGAATGCATGGAGGTCTGTGTTTTAATGGCAGTGTGCAGATGGAAGTTATCTGAGAACCCATTTAAATATCTGCTGACTGGGTTTTGATTGGACATTCATCATGTCCCAAAGATGTTTCTTTTGTTGGTTAGGCTGTTAAATCATGTATGCTTCCTATAACTGAGAGTAAGATTATTGTTGTATACTTCTGGCACAGACTGTACCGCTGACTGACGGCAGGAACCCGAAGGGGCTTTGTTTATAGCAGTGGATGGAAATTTCTTGAGTTTTGTTTAAGATTCTTTTGTTTAGCATGGTTTCTCTTTATCACTCGTGATCACAACTGGGGGCATTTATTTTGTGTTTCTCGGTGTCCTTTTACTGTAGGCAAATATGTTTTACTTTTCAAATGTTTTTGATTTAGAAATATATTAAAATAGTATTTTTTTATTTTTTAAAAATTATTTTTGATATTAGTATATTAAAATGATATGAAAATATATATAAAAAATATTAATTTGAAATAAATAAAAAAATAAATTAAATTAAATTAAAATTTTTTCAAGATTTTTTGAAACGTAAAAAAATCAACTGGAATTAATGTTTCCCCATGTACATATTTGTATGAGATAGCTGGATGTCATTCCGTTCTGGAGATTTAAAAACCAGGAAATTTGATTTATTATTGTTGATACCCGGATTTAGGGGTGTCGTTTGCCCATTTGACTCTCTCTATCTATCCCACGTGACAGCTTGAGATTGACCCGTGACAGTTGAATATGACGGGTGGTTTTAACTGTTTTAAAAATATGTTTGTTTTAAAAATATGTTTGTTTTAAAAAATGTTAAATTAATGTGTCTTTTAAGTGTTTTTTTTTTTTTGTCAAAAATAATAATAAAATATATATATTGCATTTTTGCATTGCTGTTGATATCTATCCTCCTCCTAAAAGAGTGTTGGTGTTGGGCACTAGTACAAAATGTGCATATGTTGAAGTTTTGTTTTGATCTGTGCGGACGCTATGTTTTTTTCTTACTTTTCCCCACCGGAAACGGAATGAAAGTTGGGAGGAAGAATTCTTAATTGAAATACCAATTTTGATACCAGTTTCCCACCATAGTGGGCACAGAAGAGTCCTGTGAATTCACCATTATTGCAAGAACAAAAATGCTGCTGCCGAGATTTATGTTTTGATAAATGATCTTTTATTTTCTTTTAATAACGAATTACACCTTCGCCAACAGGAAAAAATCGATGGTAACATAGAAACACGGGTATCCTACCAAAGCAGGTGGAAAAAGTTGTGTCGATGAAAAATAAAAGCTGAGATGTATGGGCTATCCCGAAGACGAAGTATAGTAATGGCTATAATCTGACCACGCTGGCAACTGAAATTCTTCCCCACCACTTTGGCTACTAGTGGCAGGCATAATCTCGCCTGGTTGCTGAGCTGGTAAAAACATAGGATCGGAATACTCTGTTGAAGAAGACATCGAAGGATAAGACGAAACAAGTGGAGGTGACAGAAACATTTGGTCGTATAGACTCATGGGTTGCCTTTGATAGCCACCAACACCTAAGATCAATTGAGGTTGGTTCACCTGCTCTCTTGAAATCTCACGGTTCTGCGTATGGTGAAGAGCTTGGGAATGAACTATGGCCTCGGTGGATGTAGGAACGGACAGAAGGCCGGTGCTACTCGGAGAATCAGAGACGGTCAACTGGTTTGCTATTGGATTTGGGGGAGTCGGTCGTATCTTGACGTTTTCTGGGAAGTTTAGTTTGGCCTTGTTGCCTCTAAATCTGAGAGCGGCTTCATCATAGGCTCTTGCTGCAGCCTCAGCTGTGTCGAAAGTGCCTAACCAAACTCTACATGCCTTGAATGGATCCCTTATTTCAGCAGCCCACTTGCCCCATGGCCTTTGCCTCACTCCCCTGTATTTTCTCCTCGGCTCGTCTCTGCAGGTTTCATTATATTCATATACGGGGGTGAATGCCATCCGTGTGGCTGCAGGTGTCATGGTGATGATGGATTTTCCTGCGGCTGTAGATATTGGGGGGACGAGTACATCATTAATCAGCATTTTGGTGCTCATGAGACAAGCATAAATCAAGCTCATGCAACCATAAGAGATGGCAGAAATTACGCGTATAAAGTTAATAGAGATTTGCGAAGACAGGGCAGACTATTATATTAAGGTACATGCAATATTATGTTTTCATTTAACCAGCTCCAGAATAACTCTCACCGAAAAACCAGAAAAAAGAAGAAAGAAAAACTAGTTAGCTTACCTCTTCCAGCAGAAGATGAGCCCCCATGCAAGAAGTCATCGCCAAATGCTCTGCCGTGCCTTTTATACTCTTCACTGCCACCACCCCCTTCTTCCCTTTCTCTCTTCGCTGACAAATCACCATGAGCACAATTATCTTGATTATTTTGAGCTGCTTCACTTATACAATCAGAATCATCTGCAGGCTCATTTCCAGCCACTACACGTGTCAAAGCATTCACCATAACTGACATCTCTCTCTCCCTATTCAACCCAGAAAGCATTCCTGGCAGTGGCCATTCTTCAACACTACCCGCTTCTTTTTTAACAATTTTATCTCCTTTGTTCGCCACTTTTAGCTTGCACATGCAGCGACTTTGAAAAACTGTAGCTACCTAACCTGATGAATCGCAAAACAAAAAAGGGAAGGAAAGAATGAAAATTAATTAATATTCTACAAGTTTCAACTCTCCAGAACTAAGACCCTTTAAGAATGTCTTAAAGGAACCGAAAAAAGTCGTCTGTCAAAAGATATAACCGCCACAATTGACATGACACATTGTAATTCAAGTCGGTATTGAGGAGATACCTCTGCTTGATCGTGAAGGAATTAATTCGGTGTAAGATTAGTTTATTTATTGTCGAAAATTCAATTTTTGTTTCTTAGCTGCAGCGAGTGGCTAAGACATATCACGGAAGGTAAAAGCCAAAAGATGGTCAAAATCTGTGGTGTGAACCTTGAAAAATAACACCCACAAATTATTTCAAGCCGGTGCTGAGATGAAGACTCTGACAGCCGACAAGTATATGTCGGCCCACTCTCACCTTGAGGATGTCCAGTCGGCCCAATAGCTTTTTTTCACTGTACAAATAGTCTACTCCCTACCCACATATCTGTTTGAACAAAAAAAAAAAATCATGTCTTTAATCATTTATCTCTCCATCATGTTTTTCACACATGCATATTTGAAAATATCTTTGACATTTCTTCTGAATTAAACAAAGTCTTTAAATCATTCCTCCTTTTAAATAAAACACTTTGAAAAATTGATGTTCGGTGATTGAATATCATTATCGAATTCAACCAACAATAATTATTGGTTATTGTTTTAAGATAGAAAAAATATAAACAATAGAGATAAATGAGATAAGACAAAAAAACAAAACATAGATAAAATTCTATTTGGTAATAGTGTATAAGATAAAATGATTATTTATGTATTCTGTTTGGTTATGACGGACATGACATAATAAAATATAAAAAAATTTATTTTACCCTTAATATGTATTATTATCAAAATTCCATTTTTTTTAAAAAAAATTAGATATTGCACTTTAGTTTATATGAAGTGTTAAAATTAATAATATTATAATAAATATAATTATAAAACCAAGACTAGTCTGGTGGGTTGACCCTGAATCAGGCTAATCCGAGGGCTGGACTAGTCTGAGTTTAAAAAAAAAATAGAGAAATGATTGACTTAACCTAACTTTTTCAAAAACCTAGGATAAAACACGGATCAAAAACCTGTTAATTTATTTTGGTCGAAACAAGGTTGTTTTGATACTACGATGACAACAACTTTTATTCTTACATTGACCCGAGTCAATCAGGGTTGACCCTCCCGGCCCGTGTGATTCGGGCGTTGCTTCGAGTTAGCTCCTAAATCGAGTTTTAAAACTATGATAATAATCATTTTTATTCTTATGTTGACCTTCTTGACTCAGGCCCGGGTCAACCCTAGAATCTACTTTTAAAATTGTAATAATAACCACTTTTATTCTTAAGCTAACTCGGGTCCACCAGGGTCAACTCGACCTATGACCCGGTTCTTGACTAGTGACTCGGGTTTTGTCTCAAATTGACCCTCTAGTTGAATTTTAAAACTATGATAATAACTGATTTTATTCTTATATCATAGTTTGATAATTTTAGAATTGAGAGTTTTTTACAATGATATCTTAGGTATAAAAATAATAAATATAGTTTCAGGATACATGTTCTCTATATACCTCAAATTTTGAAAATAAAAGAATTCACTTTTAAAATTATTCCAGAGACAAATTTATATTTACATTTTTATTATTATCTCTATAATTAAATATATTTTCATCTCTATTATTTCTGTTTTTTTTTTTAATTAGAGGAAGCACCCAACCTACTCGAGAGTTGAGGTGAATAATATTTTTCTATTTTGTATATCAATAGAAGTTAACTAAACTTCCTTTTTCACTTTAGGAACTGTATATCTCAAGAGTGATAAACTGAGATCATTGCAATAGCCATGACCCGCGAACAAAGTGAAAACTGCAGTTCCTGTCGTCACCGCTGCTGATACCGCACGCTCCAACAATGGTTAAGGAGGGTAGAAACGTCCAATGCGATCAAATCAAGTCCACGTCATGAGATCGATTTTTAATCCAGAGCTGATGCCGACATGAGAAGGTACATCCTGCTCTTATCCACATTGGTCCAGATAACCTAGAAGTCCCCAAACACATCTTTATCTCTGAGATCGGACGCTGTCTTGTTGTTGCCGATGCAGATGTATCTCTCGCGAGTTGTGTGCACGCAAGCAAAGGCCTGTTCCATTCGCTAAAAAGGCTTCTGTTACAGTCAACGTTGACGGTGGTCAACCAACGCGTTTTTACAGGGAGTGATGATGTGGTAATCTATAGTAAGCAGTCTTTTACTTTATTGAGTGCTGTGTCAGAAAACCTTATCCCAAAACGAAGTTGCTGGTCTCCATTTCTCAGTAATTTACTCAGTTAATCCACACTGCTAATTGCAATTAACAGAGCTGTTAATTTTAGAGCCCGCAAGTGGCAGAGCTTTGACATGGGAAAAGGACATTATTTATGGGCGCATCAAATCCAGTGTGAACAAGCTGTAGGTTGGGGGAATATGGATGAATGCTGTCATCTGCTTTTGCATCACAGACCTTGTTTTCATATTTACTAGGTCGGGGTGTGAGTTAATAATAATTTTTAAATATAAAATAAATATGAAGAATATAAAGACTCCGACCTAATTGTTATTGGGTCTGATTGTTATTGGGTCTGAGAACATAGCAAAATCTAAATGTATTGGATTTTGCTGTTGAGTCAGACTCAATATTCTATAAAAAATACAATTAGAAATATCTTAAAACATTTTAAAAATATATATATTGAGATAATATTTTTTATTTTGTAAAATCTATTTTTTATATCATCACATCAGAATAATACAAAAGCATTAAAAAATATTTATTTGAAGTAAAGAAAAAAAATTCAATTTTTTTTAAAAGCATTTTTGAATAGCAAAAACAAACATGCTTTAATACGGAAATTCAACCTAATTTCAAATGAAAAAAAAATTATATTCACCCAACTTTTGTATAATATAAAAAAAAGTTCCATCAATTTATTTTCTCTTTACAGTATAGAAAAAAAAATAAGAGGAAAGAAAATTTTAAGAGGAAAAAAAATAAAATTGAAAATCTCTTAAAAGGAAAAAAAAATTAAAGAAAAAGAAATTAGTTGTCAGTCTATTGGGCGTTTCTCTGCTATGCGTTATTTATGGTGTGTATTGGGCGCTGCCATGCTATGTGCCATTTATTGAGCTACTATAGAAAATACATTATTTGAAGATGGTGATGGTGTAAATATATTTTTGCATTTGAAAAAAAATTGTTATTGACCCGTTGCGGAGCGTGGGCCAATATGCTAGTTATTATATTATTACAGAATAGTTATTTTGAAAATATTTTAAAAAATATATATTGAGATAATATTTTTTTATTTTTTAAAATTTATTTTTTATATCATCACACAAAAATAATACAAAAAAAAAAACAAAAACTATTAATTTGAATTAAAGAAAAAAGTAAAAAGTTTTGAAAGTTTTTTTAAAACATTTTTGAAACGCAAAAATAAACATGTTTTAATAAGAAAATTCAACCCAGCCTCATATGAAAACAAATTATCATCACCCAACTTTTATATAATATAAAAAGAGTCCCATCAATTTATTTCTTCTTTACCGTATGTAAAAAAAAAATTAAATAAAAGAAAAGAAAAAAATCTAAAAAGGCAAAAACAAAATTGAAAATATTTGGCGGCCCAGCTAGATCCAAGATTGGTGGGTCTAGCTGGGCAGCCAACCCCCAAGCAAGACAAGTGATTTGGGTTTGGCTTCCAAACGAGACCTAATAGCATTGGATCTCGCTGCCCAGCCACACCCAACACCTTTTAGAAGTGATTTGAGTCTAGTTGCCAAGGCACATCCAATAGAGTTAGGTCTGACTGCTAACCCAAACCCAACAAGTTTAGGTAAAAAAAAGATAACGCCCTCAACAATATTTTTTTACTAAAAAACCGCAAAGACAACGCTCTCCATGGCACTACAATGTCGTCCACAGTGCAAGCACTCTATGTCTACAGTATGGTCTACAGTGCAATGAGTCTATATCCACAGTACATACATAGTATTTTTCTTACACCTTTTAAAGTATAGTATAATATCGTTTGGATTCATAGAAAACACCATGTTTTAAAAATTATCAAGACTTTAATAGATGATGTTGTTTTTCTCTTTTCAAAATGTATCTTACTGCACAAATATGCACTTGAGAAAGAATATAAATGACTATAAATAGGGGGCTTTCTTTGAGAGGTGTTTTGTACAAATATTGAAGTTTGTATTTATATAATCTCTTAATAATATTTTCTTCTAAATTGGATGGAGTTGATTAACCTCACTCCTGGTCAATACAAACACCGATAGTTTGGAGAATTGAATTTGAGAATTTTCTTTTAAATTGATGATGTCAATTTAGTACCAACTTTGAAAATTTACATTTATGTAGCCTCTTGATAATATTAACTAAAACTAAAAATTATGTGGGGAATTCATTGTGCAAAATGTACCATGGATCATCTCACATGGCACTATGGATGGACTGTTTACAATGACAATTTTTTTGTCTCTCTCTCTCTTTCTTTTTTATAAGTTGGCCCTTATTAGACCAGATTATAAACCAATTTGTTGGGGGATGGTGAGATTAAAAGGTATGTAACCAAAGTAAAAAACACATAAGGAATGAATGACTTTAAAAAGTTTGGGCAAAATGTTTATTGTAGTTCTATACTTTACAAATTATAGATATTAGGTCCCTTTAGTTTTCAAAATTAAAAGGAAAAATCAATTTTGGTCTCAAACTTTATTTTCCCTGTTTTCTAGCCCCTCGTGTCTAGAATCCAGCGCTAGAGAAAGGAAATTTTTATTGGCACCTATTCTAGCCACCAAAACAGTAGAAATTGGTGTTAAACTGTTTCTTTTAATGAGAGGAGCTCACATTAGGGTTTTTTTATCTTGAAATTGCCAAGAAAAACATACGTAATCTTAATAAGATTTTTTTATTTCGGGTTGATTTCGAGTTTTGTGATATTATTTTAGGTTTTTTTAAGGGCATATATGAGTTTATCATGTTAGGGTGTTTTAAGTAAAAAACAAATGGGCTAAAAATTCAGTTTTTGGGTTAAAAAAACCATCAGCCCAGCTTTCTTGGCCACCATAGTGGCTGAAAATTGAGCAATACAGATGACGTATTGTCTGAATGTTTTTTTTTAAAAAACAATTGGGGCAAAGTTGTCCACCTCAGCTGCAAAAACATAAAAGGGCCTAGTCACACAGGCCCTAATAAAATGGGCTAGACGGGCTAGCATGACTTGCCTGACTCAATAGCGACTAACCTTTTCTTTTCTATTCTTTACTACTTTGTTTTTTAATTAATGATTTTTTATATGTATATTTTTAGGATTACCTTTTTATTTAAATTTATATGTAGGGAGTGAAATTGAAAAAAAAATAGTACATAAATTGAAAAAAATAATATAACAAAAAAAAGGATAAAAAAAATACATCACCTTAAAAAAATAGGCAAACCCGAACAAACCTCTTAAACCTGGTCTAGCATCTAAAACTCACAACCCGTAAAATTTTGGACCCGGATTCAACTAAGAAGCTTAATCATCAACCAAATTTATTTTGAAGAATGAAATTGGTGAAAAGGTACCATTAAAAGAAACTAGCGAAAGCAAAAAAAAAAATAACAACAAAAAGAATAAGAAAAAAATTTGATAGAAAAAAAACCCAAGGAAGATGAAATTTGAGGGCAAAAAACCAATTTTAAAAATGATGCCAAACAAGATAAGTAGCTATTTAAAGAATAAGGACCAAATTTAAAAAATTAAAAAAAAAATATCATAGGGGGTGAAATTGAAAAATATTTGTAAATTGACAAACTATTTATATATTAAAAAATGGCAAGGGGAGAAATCAAAAAATATTTGTTATTTGAAAGATTATTTATATATTAAAAAATAGTAGGGGATGAAATTGAAAGTCATTTATAATTTTATAGCCTATTCTAAAATATAAAAAAAAATAGTAATCAAAAGCATATGGACTAAATGTGAAGGAAAAAAAATTGAAGGGATTATTCTGAAATTTTGCAGGAGCTGGCGCAAAACTCAAGGAGGAGAGAGACAAGAAGAAGGTAAAAAAAATAAAGAAATAGTTGTCGGTGTCAAACTAGCGGTCATTATGATACACGCACCACACCACCATGTTGAGGGCTCCGAGATCTTCCAAACATTACCCTAGAAGGTGGTGTCTGATGGCTGGATGACCCAACATCGATGCTTGAACAACACGAGGGGTGTCCACACGTTGATGCGTAACGCACGCGCCACCATGTTTTTGTTTAAAGAATAATATCAAATGAATGATTATTACAGTATTGCCCCTAAGAAACCTTTGAATCTAGAACAAAACCAAAATAAAATGACAAAAAATACCCGTATAAAAGAGTTGTATTGTTCTTGTCTTCAAAGGCACTAAAGTAATTGCCCTATTCTAATAAAAAAAAAAAGATAAAAGAACTTGTGAGTCGAGCATTAGAATTATTTATTCCAAGGCTAAAGCTGTAATTTTATTGACATACATAACCTATGCAATATATTGAAGATAATTGTGTGATGTTGAGAAGACAATCCCACTTCTAAAGCTTAGGTCAATGCTTTTTTTTCATGGGCAAATAAGTGTTGACATGTGAATTTTTTCCTTTGACTTCCTTGTAGTACAATTTAAAATGTGTTGACTACTGACTCGGTCCTTCTTATATATAATGGATAGACACGGAAATCATTAATTCCTTCATATAGTACGTGTCATTTTAATCCAGCTCTTTTTTTTCTTCTTCTTAATATTGAAAGGGACGAGTTAATATTTAATTTACGACCGTAAAAGGCTTGAATCTCTTTCAAGAAAACGAGATATCAGTCTACGTGGCGTCCTAAAAATTATTTAAATAATATTTCTTTTGTAAAATTTAAGGATGCATGTCTTAAAAGATGGAAAGCAAAGATGTTATTCTACCTCATTAACCTTCTCAAAATGGCACACCAGCAACACGATCGATGAAGAAGACGAGGGATCAACAAGCTAAGGTGATCTTTATGATAATACTTATGATCCATCCATAAAAACAAGATATGGAAATTTAGCCTTGCAGAATAAATATGATACTAAAGAGGATGGTGCTTAAGAAATATAATGCAAGTTGTGTTTTCGATGAGGGCAAATCCATCACACACCAAGCTCAAGACTCCATAATTAGAGCATTAAGACAAGCAAAAAGAGATGTCCTTAGAAGCATTCATTTCTCGCATTCTTAGGGAGAAAGAGGCTAGAGGACAAGATGCAGTCATGGGACAAGAGAGCTTTTATCTATGGTAAGAGTGGGCAAATGGCTTGAGTTTGCAATTTCTGGACACATGAGCCTAAAGGCCAGGCAAACGTAAGAGGAGCCATTTATGGCTGAGAGCCTGAGATTACAGAAGAAGAGACAAAAAATAAATGAAGAAGAAGACTTCTCACCAGCAGCGAAGACCTTACTTTCAAAAATAACGTAACCGTTAGGACGTAGCTGTTATATTTAAATATGTTCAACACGACAGCATTTTATTTAGTAGATTTTCACCACTAATACGATGCGTTTTAGTTGGTGTAGTTTGTTAAATGTTGAAGCCATGAGTGGCCAGTAAAGAGGATGAAGGAAATGTCATTCTTCTTACAAGAATGCTGTCATAGAATGGTAGTGGACAAGCAAAAAAATGATTGAAGAATGAATTTATTGATTTATGTTCTCTTTGTCGATCTCTCTAACAAACTCTCATCTTCTACCTCTGGAGTTGGCTAACATCCTCTCCTTGCTCAAGATCACATGGAGAGCCTCCAGGTTGGAACCATTCATATTCAACTTGCGCTAAGTGGTATTAGAGTCACTGATCTTTGGATACTAGCCACAACACTAGACACGATCGAGGTTCGAAGATCTCAGAAGATTGGATGTCAGCTTTAAATTTTGATAAAAATAGATGAAAATGCTCTTATTTTACCTAAACTAGAAACACAACTTTCGATGGAAAAAATCAAAGGAATATCACTATAATTTTATAAATTATTTTAAATAAAATAAATATTAATAAACAAACAATGACCAAATCCGGAAAAAAAAACTAATTCAAGCACTGCCTTGAAAATTTAAAGGGCCGGCATGATTTTTGAAAAAGAGATAAAAAAAAAAATGGTTGTTGACGTCAAACTAGAGATGATGAAGCCACTCACTGCCTAGGGATGGAAAGGCTGCCGAGAGAATTCCATCGCTGCCTTGGAAGCCATGGTTTGGCCGCCCAAAGCCACTGCATGCCACCAGAAGCAAAAGCATGCCGATGGCCCATTATAAACACCAGAAGCAATGGGGGCATTTAAGTAGATTGAGCCTCACACGACCAATATTGTTTGACAACAAGATCATAGTGTGGGGATGCTCAACTAATTCGATGCCCTGTAACTACTGGAGGCCACTATCAGAGCAACTTGAGAAAAACAACACTGCAAATTGCTTTGTTACTTGTCAAAGTTTCTAGAATTGTTAGACTAACATGGAAGTGCGTTGCGTAACTGGTTTCTTTGTTGGACCAGCGATGGGATTTGACAAATTGTGAAGCTTCAAGTTATTGTGAGCTGATAAAATTTGAAAGCATAGTAATTGATTTGTGGTGCTGACTTGAGATGGAAAGCATTGACTACAAGGAAGGTCAGCAGACAATGTTATGAGAGGAATTGAGCAAGTTAAGATGGGCCCAATAATCCATTTGCAGCCCACCAATTCTTCAGAGCCCGATTGTTTTAGTAACATGGCTGTGCCTTCGAAAAACTTGATATTTTTTTTATTGGAATCTGGAAATATGGCATTTCCATTCGCGATTGCAATTTGAAGTGCAGTTTCAGCCACCGAATCCATGGGTTTAACCAGTTGTAGTAGCAGGATTAACCTATACAGACATTGAAAGTAACATGTATATATATACCTATATAATTGTACTGGATTGGATTTAACCCATAAATAAAAGCCCTCTAAAAGCAACACCTAACTGCGGTTGCCCAGCCACCGTATCAGAGTCCTCCAGCATCAAGAAGAACCTGAACCGAAATCACATCTTTTCTGGCTCCTAAATCAAACCCTCAACTTCCACAGGCCAAGCAGTCATCACGGTTTGCAAGGGAGCAAACCATTTGAGCCATTTTGGTATCATCATCATCAGCAGCAGCAGCAGCAGCACCATCCGATTTCAGCTTCTTATCCTGAATTGCCCATAAATGAGAATTTCTTTCGGTGAAATACACAAAAAAAAATGGTAGAAAAAGTAGTGATTATCACGGGTCATTACTTGAAGAACAGAAGTATCAACAGTGAACTTGATGGCATCAGCTGCAGCACGTGATCGTAGATAATACATCCCTGTCTTTAGACCCTTTAAACAGGAAAAAGAAACAATAAGACACTGAAATTATTGCAGCCCATTACTACTATTTGCAAAGAGGGCAGGGTTTCATCAAAATTGACTTGGCAATGTAAACTTCCGACAATAGCTATAAAATCACTTGTCCATAGCAAACAAATAAAATTGCTCCTGCCAGTGTCAAAATCATTGGACAAACCCGCTGCAAGCAGACTGCATATATTACCCTTGTAGATATAACATGTTATATTTGTCATCCATGATTTTTTTTTTTTGGGTATCGTTTCGATGTGCATACCTTTGACCATGCATAAAAGTGTAGGGAAGTTAGTTTTCCAAAATTGGGTTGGTCCATATGTATATTAAGACTTTGACTCTGATCTATGTAGCATCCTCGATCAACAGCCATGTCAACCAATGTCTTTTGCTTGATCTCCCAAACAGTCCTGTTTGCCAAAATAGTTAAATTATCTCAACGGTTAAAAATACGGAGAGAAGCACTGGCTATGAAGAAATTCACTTATCCATACTTGTATATAAACTTCAGATCATTTGGGATTTCTGGAATGTTCTGGACAGAGCCATCTTCATAAATTATTTTGTTCTTCAGAGCAGGAGACCAGAGGCCCATCTCGGTCAAGTCATGAAGAAGATGCTTGTTGACCACAACAAATTCACCACTGGAGAGAAAGAGGATTAGAGAGCAAGCACAAGGCAATTGATATTAAAATAAACTGAATAGGATAGGTTCGCATAGCAAACCTTAGAACTCTACGACTATAAATGTTTGAAGTATATGGCTCAAAGCACTCGTTGTTTCCAAGAATCTGGCTGGTTGAAGCTGTTGGCATTGGTGCCAAAAGAAGTGAATTTCTAACCCCATTCTTAGATATCATTTCCCTTAAGGCATCCCAGTCCCACAACAGATTTGAAGGAGTTACACCCCACATGTCCGGCTGCAGAATTCCCTGCACAATTAAGTGGATCCTTTACTAATCAGAAGCTGGTGAAAATTACATGTTCTGCTAGTTATTGGACCAGAAGGTCTTGGAAATTCTTTCAAATGGAAACTGAAAGTCTACAGAGTAAACCAACCAATAAATGATGTTCACCAGCAACGAAAATTTTCTCACAGAAGACACAAATGAAACTCATTTCAGGCAAATCAAAGTGGAAATGTTATTAGTAAAAAATGTATGGCTGTGCATAACAAAAGTATCTAGAAGCAATAAAAAGATAACAGCAGCACAATTGTGACTTTTTATAAGTTGAAATGGGAAATAGTGTCCCAGAAAACAACATATTCATGCAACTGCACTTGAGGTGTTAGCATTTGAAGAAACCCAGCATACCTTGCTCACAGGACTTCCTTCATATGTTTCATAGGGACCTTCTCTTGCAGCAATCTCAGAAGATGCTTTCAGGGCATGGTAATAAATGGTTTCAAATATGTCCTTATTCAGCTTTTGAGCCTGAAATTGATGGCCACCAAATAATCAGACCAACCAACTATTGAAAGTTTATGTTAAAAAAGAAAAGCTGTTGGGAGTAAACTTTACCTCTGGTGAGTCAAATGACATTCCGAGCAGAATGAAGGTATCTGCAAGACCTTGAACTCCAATGCCAATGGGTCTATGTCGGAAATTTGACCTCCTAGCAGTTTCAACTGGATAGTAATTGACATCAATTATTTTGTTAAGATTGGATGTAACCACTCCTGTAACCTGTCCCAAAAGCAAGAGGAAAACAGAAATTACTGGCTGAACTTATGAAACAAAATATGAGGCTTCACAAAGCAGAAGATGCAGGTGAGTGCATATGCTAGGAAATGTCCTGATGCACCTATGTGAAACACAAACCTCAGCTAGTTTCTCAAAGTCAAAATATCTACTCTTGAAACCTCTACTCCCAACAAGTTTAGATGGATGAGACTCCACAGGAACTCCCTGCAACAAAGTGCATGACATTAGGTCACAAAACAAACAACATCCCAAAAAAAAAGCAAAATTTTCAAATAAGCTCGCAAGCATTCCCCACCATCTCTCTCACAAATCGTGGTAGAGCAATTGAAGCCAGATTGCAGACAGCAGTTTCCGTTGGGCTTGTATATTCAATTATCTCAGTGCACAAATTTGAAGATTTTATGGTACCCAGGTTTTGTTGGTTGCTTTTCCTATTGCAAGTATCCTGGAAAAAACCGAAGAGAAATAAGAAAACAAAATACTACAAAGCCATGATACAAAAAGATTAAAATCCAACAGATTCACACAAATCACCTTGAAAAGCATATAGGGGGTCCCAGTCTCTATCTGGGATTTCAAGATCTCAAACCAGAGGTTTTGTGCCTGGACAACCTTCTTGGCTTTGCCCTAGATATATGCATGAGAATTAATAACAATCAGAGTCCAGTAAAAATCGACATTCAGAAAATACAAACTTTAGGTTAAACCAGAGGAAATTACATTTCTTTCATATCGGGTGTATAGTTCCTCAAACTCTTTGCCCCAACAATCTGCCAAACCTGGAGCCTCATTAGGGCAAAACAATGACCATTGCCCGTTGCTTTGAACTCTCTCCATAAAGAGATCAGGAACCCACAGAGCATAGAATAAATCTCGAGCACGGTTTTCTTCCTTTAAAAATGAAAAAGTTACAGCTCGAAGTTAAATAGCAAGTTACGTTGGTGCAGTGAAGAAGTGATGCTATCACATAAACTAGAACAAGACAAAGCGGAAGTGGAGAAGTTTGTTCCTTATGAGTCATACCTTTCCATGGTTTTTCCTAAGATCCAGAAACTCAAATACATCAGCATGCCATGGCTCCAAATACACAGCAAAAGCACCTTTGAACATGATAAGCAACGTTTCAATAGAGAACCATCGGGCATTAAATTTAAAACGACAATACAAGAGCAATAAAATGAGCATACCTTTCCTCTTGCCTCCTCCTTGATCAACATAGCGGGCAGTATCATTGAACACCCTCAACATTGGAACAATGCCATTAGATGTCCCATTTGTCCCACGAATATAACTTCCAGTGGCACGGATGTTGTGGGCAGATACACCGATTCCTCCTGCTGATTTACTGATAACAGCACACTCCTTCAATGTATCATATATTCCTTCAATACTATCATCTTTCATGCACACCAAGAAGCAGCTGCTCAACTGCCAAAAGACATCAAATATCTGGGTTAATCTTCTGCAAAAATAAAAACCTCTTTCCCAAACACCATATTTGTAAACTAAATTAAAAATTTGCAGAAGACTTCCATGAACAGATATGCACACAACATAATACATACTTGAGGTCTTGGTGTTCCAGCATTGAAAAGGGTGGGAGAAGCATGAGTGAACCACCGCTGAGACATCAAATGGTACGTTTTGATAGCTGAATCAATATCATCTTTGTGAATTCCAACAGCAACCCTCATCAGCATGTGCTGAGGCCTTTCCACAACCTTTCCTTGGACCTTCAGGAGGTAGGATCTTTCAAGGGTCTTGAAGCCAAAGTAATCATAGTCAAAGTCCCGATCATAGATGATCTCAGAGTCCAAGCGAGCAGAATTCTGAAGCAAAAAGAAAATGTTATTGACAATCCATGGCTCATAAAATTAGGTGAAGCGTCAGGTAGTGGATATATCTATCTCTACAACAAATAGAACAACCCATTAAATTTAAAATTTTATTTCAGTCAAGTTGACAGGAACCAGCTAGATGTGTTTAGCCCACATTTTTGGTAACATGGCCACTCTACAACAATGTTAAGAAGAACATTTTCCTTTTTTCTCCTTTTAATTTCAATAAAAAGAAACAATTAAATCCAACAAGCCATAGAATAATAGACTGGAGAAAATACCTTCATTATTATTTCATAAATATCATCAGCAATCAAAGCAGCCTTCAGTCCAGATTTATCATTAAAATGGTTGTACATGATTTTGATCCTGCAGCAACCACCAACCCAGATCAAACAACAATTTCCAAACAATGAAGCCTATTGGTTAAATAGAATAGAAGTAGCATAATATAGTATGAAACTTACGTCTCAGAAAATGATTTCTGAGTGTTCTTATGCAGGTTTGAAACAACAATCCTGGCAGCCAACTGCATCAGCAAAATAATATTTAATGGTTAAATCAGGAAACAGGCCATTTACCCTTCAGTCCTCAATTTTGTTAACCTAAGGAACAGACTATAAAGTAATAATGTTTTTACAACACAAAAATAGTGCCAGGCCCAAGAATTAGTGTGTGTGTGTGTGTGTGTGTGTGTGTGTGTTTAAGTCTGGAAGAATATTCTCCAGATCCCCACCGAACAATTAGTAAATCCACATAGATATGCACCAACTGTAAGGCCTAGAGTGTGCCCAGAAATCAAGAGAAAACAAAAGGGACCAATTCATGAAAAGAAAAAACTCACGGAGGCATAATCAGGATGATTGGCAGTCATAGCAGCGGCAGTCTCAGCAGCCAATTCATCAAGTTGGCTAGTGGTGACACCTTTGTAGACACCAGCACAGACCTTCTGAGACACCAAGACTGGGTCACAGTGGTCAATGCTAAGGCCATAGCTAAGCTTCTTCAGTCTAGCAGTGATCTTGTCGAAGTGGACAGTCTCTTGCCTCCCATCTCTCTTCACCACATACATTTTTGCTTCTTTCAAGACTTTAATCAGACAGGTTTTGGGCACAGAAAGAAGTAGGAGAATGAACGCCTTCTTATATAGGGAGATGGAGGAGAGACGACGAGGGTGCGTGGGTTTTTTTTTAAAAAAAAAATCTTGGGTTTTCTTCCCTCCTCCCCTCTAAGACTGATTTAGGTTTTATTTTGGAATTTGAATCTTGGCGCCAAATTGTAGGTTTCCAGACTCAAAGGGATGCTATGGCGGGTAATACTTTTGGAGCTGGCAAGGTTGGGTGGTGTTGTGGGGCCCGCGCAATTATTTGTCCTTTACCATTCCAATCCTCATCTTTGGCTTCGGTAGCCTACAGAATAAAATGTTTTTTCTTTTTTTTTATTAAGGATATATTTTTTGAAATTGTGAAAAATAAAATATTTGAATCATATGAATATTTTATCTTTGATTAGATAAACTTAATCCAAGAGAAAAAAAAATGATCGGAAAATATTAATGTGTTAAAGGTAAAAAAAAAAGAAATCGATGGGAGAAGGGGTGATGAGTTGGACCTGAGAGAGGATGGGAAAGGGAAGGGGGTTGGAGCTTGTGCGTTGGCGGGGTTTTGGAGGGAGCGCGGGATGCGGTGGAGTTGACAATGACTCGTGTGAATGATTCCTCTTTTTTCTTTCTATTTTAATCTCTTTTTAGCTGGAGACTGCTGTACCATTTAATGCTTTCAGCATGTTTATTTTTTTATATTTTAAAAATGTTTTTTTTAAATAAAGATTTTTTATTTTTTATTTACTTTAAATTAATATTTTTTATGTTTTCAAATCATTTTGATATATTAGAGTTAAGAATAAAATTTTTTTAAAAAGTATTATTTCTATACATTTTTAAATAAAAAAATATTTTAAAAACTAACTATTATCACAATATCAAACAAACATATTTTTACTGATCACATTTATTGTTTCTGGTTTTTAGGATGTTACTCATAAAAAATTGGGGTTTTACTAAACACTTAATGTTATGCACACGTTTATGAATATTGTTTTTTTATTAACATGGATGTCCGGATCAGTCTGTGCGCACCTCGACTAATCTCATGGGTCTTGAAGTTAACGATCATATAAGTTTTTAGTGTCCTTAAGATTTGTGGGACTCAAATTGGTGACTTTAAGGGAGCAAATCTAGAACCTGACCAATTGAGTTACCTCCCTCAAGATTATAAGCATTATTCATTACACTGTTCTGGGAGGCGTATATTTTTATAATTTAGTATTTATAAATTTTAAATTTTAATCATTAAATATTATATTTTAGTATATTAGATTCGCTTAAAAAGAAAAAATCAAAAAAGATGAGTTTGGTATTAAATCAAGCTAGGAAATGTAAATTGGAATCTAAAAACTATGTTTCAATTTGATTTTGAGATATTAGATTATTTTTTAGGGTTGGAAATAGATCTATGAAGGTTCTTATGAAAGTCATTTTCATGTTTTTAAGTGAAAACAAACTAAACTTTAGGTTTTTGAAATAAAAAAACTTTGATTCTAATTTTTTAATGGCTGAAAATTTTATGAAAGGCATGAGATGCCATTTCCTGGGCGGATAATGAATCGTTTGCTGTGCCTTTTTTATTTTCGTCAAGGCACATTGGCTCGACTTCAAGGCCTAAACGTGTATGGCTCATCCTTTCAAGTCCATGCGTGGTTGAGCTTGAGTTTTTTAGCCCTTCCTCTATTTTATTTATAGCTTTATTTTTCAACATTATAAAATAAATTCTCTTTAATTAAAACAATTATAATGATATTTTAGAAATTTCATCATGATTCTATACTTTTTAATTAAAATTATAGTTTTTTATAGTAATTTTAGCAATTACTTTATAAAAACTTATATATGATCCTAACATGCATAATTTAAAAACAAAATCATATCAAGACTAATCAATGATAATAAAATATTTAGTCTTTTTTAATTGTGAATTTTTATATAATTTTATCTAAATATTTTTTCCTTTATATATTAACTTGGTATAATTGCATAAAAATTACCAAGAAATAATTGTTTTCTTTTAATTAAAACTTGCTTTCAAACTATTATATGTTCTTATTTAAAAAAATCATGTTTTGGTGCCTCAACCAAAAAAATTTGGCAACAAAACTTGGAAAAAAGTCTGTAAAAAAAACAAGGAAAGAGGATTTTAACAAGATAAATTTTTGGCAAAAATTCATAAGAAAAATATTTTTTATCCTAATCAATGCTGTCACAACAATATTTTTTCAGAAAACAATCTTTTACATGGATGAAGTGAAACGGATTATATATGCACTTAGATTTTCATTTTTTGTAAAGAAATTAAGATAAAATAAAACTATCAATTTTTCTATATACAGATTATATAGATAAACCAAATTTTTAAGTAAAAAATTTAAAATTTAAAAAAAATCATATTTTTTTACCTCTTCAATGTATTCATAGACTATAATAATAATACAAAGCGTACCACGCTTAAGCAATTAGACTAGTTGTCATCTAATTTAATAGTTTGTTTTGAATTATTTATGAATGAAGAAACCCAAATGTTTATTAAATTAAAATTTATAATTAAGTTTTAAAATATGAATAATATAAAATAATATTTTGATAATATGATAAAAATAAATATTAAAATAAAAATACGATAACAAATTATATATTAAGTTTTTAAGATTTAGCCTTGGTTACATAAATATCTATGAAATATCTTAAAACCACCTAGATAGTAAGAATTAACAAATCGAGATTAAAACATTTATTAAAGAAAATAATTTTAGCATTGTTTACAATTAATTTTGAATTTTGAATTTTTATCATAATTTCAAGGCTAATTTCTTTTAATTAGGTCAAGATGGATAGATTTTTTTATGACGCGCGGTTCTTGTTGGATTATCTTTTGGGAATATGCATTGTTTATACCCTCTTCATTCCTCAAAAATTCTTATAATCAACAAGCTTTTCTCGAGTTCTTCAAATGTAATCGGATTCTCCCTTGCTCTTATAGCGGCTGATCAGATCCTTTTGTATTCAAGACCTAGCCCATTCAACGTGTTGATAACAAGATCGACCTTGTCTAAGCGAGAGATAATTAACAACGCAGGTTCATCCACTATCATTTCGATTGGTTGAATATACTCGGAGATTGATCTAGTTCTCTGAAAGAAACTGGACAAATCATCTCTAAAAGCCATTCACGCTCATGTTAGCGAGATCAATTTTATGGAGATGAACAGGTTTGGATATATATAAAAGACATAACAATTCCTAATGTTGATGTGACTATAGCATGCAGTCATAATTGACTCTAGTTTGGATCGGAAATAACAGCTCCTCCTTCCACTGCGGTCTGAGGTGGACAAGGCTTATTGCCATCTACATCACCCGTAAGGTCGTAACCATGGAGAAGCAGCATCATTAATGGATACAAGATTGCTACTAGAACTTGATTGTCGAAGAGTTGGAGCACCATTGATGCTCTGGGATGTTTCTTTAACTAGAATTTTAAGCTTTTTGCAGTTAGGCTAAGAGCTGTGATACTGTGTACACAACAAAGAGATTCGGTACTGGTGGTTATATTTCTGCACATTGCTACGGCGGTTATATATACAGAGGATATAGCAAGCTATATATGTTATGGGAGAAAATAAAGCAAGGAGATACAAAATAAAGATTGTTATCTGCCATTGATTCTATGATCCCTGATCTATAGCATTGAATACTGTAGAATTTCTTTCCTCGATCAATAACTTTGATCGATGGTGATTGTCTTGATTCTGTTACTCCTGTTCTAAAGCCTTGCAAGAATATTGCATATATAGCCGTGACAGTTAGCTAGCTGTCTTTCATCCTTGTTGATTTTGATCTTGTGATTCCATGGTAACCTTGTTTGATTTTGTGTTCATTGCAAACTTAAATCCATGAGTTAATTCTAGCCCATCATAATCAATTTGTTATCAATTGATTATCATAAATGATGTCAAAATATATATTCACTTAAAATCTATTTTAATGAGAAAATTGATTCTCTAAAATGTAATTAGTTCTAATGAGAAATTTAATCTTTATCTCTAATCAATTAATTTTAAAGGGAAATATGAAACTTTTCATGAATGTGAGATTTTCTAAACGAGTTAAAAATGAACAGATCATGAGTTACAACCTCGCACTTAGCTTGATAGAACTGCATGCGTTGAGGATTTGAATCCCCCGTTTGATACAGAAGTGTTGGCAGTGGCAGCCATGGAATCAAAACGGAGCAAATGCATTAAGAAAATCACTTGAGTAAAGGAACCTAGCTAATCAATTCAAAAAATTACTTAATTAAAATAATAAAAATAAAAATATTAACGTATAAATAGAAATTTCATGAAATCAAAACGGAGTAAATGCATTAAGAAAATCACTTGAGTAAAGGAACCTAGCTAATCAATTCAAAAAATTACTTAATTAAAATAATAATAATAAAAATATTAACATATAGATAGAAATTTCATGAAATCAAAACGGAGTAAATGCATTAAGAAAATCACTTGAGTAAAGGAACCTAGCTAATCAATTCAAAAAATTACTTAATTAAAATAATAATAAAATATTAACATAAAAATAAAAAATATTAAAATTCATTTACTTGATTGACATAAAATAAAAACTATAATGATTTAAGAAAGAATAACACGTTATCAAATAAAAAAAATTAATAGAAAATAGATGAAAGTGCTTGATTGAAATTTTTGAAAATATCGATGTGCTCAAACAAAAAAAAAATCACCATCAATTCCCTTCAATTTTTCTCTTTTTTGCAACTTTCTTGTGTTTTAAAAAAAATTGGATGCTTGTAAATTTATGAAGTTGCAAGTTTTAAGTATAACATTTATATGTTTTAATTTCATGCAAGATTCGACTTCCTGGCATATTAGATGCCTATGATCAGAACTTCTACTTCCATGGGATATTAAGGATTTGTGTTCATTTTTCTCATACATTCTATTATATTTCATGCATCTTATTGTTGCTGGAATTTACAACCATAGTATATGAACTGGGTATATCCATGGCTTGGGCACCATCCTCTCAACAATATTATCTCATCGGGGACAGGGGACAAGGCTCGCTTAGCAAGCCTGCGCACAACTTCAACAGTGAAACGAAGGATCGAGGAAGAAAAGGAGACGGACAAAATTAAAGAAAACATCCCCTTAGGCCCTAGCTAACCAGTGATCCCACTTTAAAAACGCAAAAATGGAAGTTTCATCATCATCCTGTCCACACCAACGCAACACATAATCATCAAGAAGAAGAATTGAACTTAATTCTTATCCATAGAGTGCAAAATCCTCAGTAATTTAAGTAGAGGGAAGAAAAACATTACTTTAAGGGTGTTTTGCTATATCGATTAGCTTCCACTAACGTTGCTAAAACTCTATTAGGGTTTTCATCCATGCTCACCTTGTTTGCATACCACTTAACACTATTCATGGCGCCTGGTAAACACTCACAAGAGACCTGTATCTTTTCTTTCTAGGTCGAGCAACCTCCTCTTCTTTCCCGAAATTCTCTTCAGTCGTCTTTGAAGTGATCTCATTTTGGCTGCTTCGATCGAACTCCTCCTCATCATCTTCAAAATCACCGTCATTCTTATTCTTTCTCCTCCTCTTCTTCTGATTGTTATTGTTGTTGCTGTAGTCTTCGCCGCTTAGCCGGACGAGTTGTTGCGCTGCAGCCACGTCCAAGTCCGTTAAGGTCATGGGATGGATTCTAAGTAAAGCTTCCAGTTCTGCCATAATTTCCATGGCCATGATTATCAAGATTCAAGAAATCAACACGAGAGAGAGAGAGACAGAGAGAGAGAGTAGGAGTGGGAGATTAGCTTGCTTTCTCAGTTATCTCTTTCCTCATTATTGATCTTAGACGGTTTTATCTTCGGTTTATAGGATTGAAAAAATTGGCAGAGAGCGCGTTGGAGGGCACGTTCGTGTGTAGTCTGAAAGAAACTGTAAGGTAGGTTCTATGAAGATGGCAGGAAGATGAGTAGCTTGTGAGGGATACGCAAATAAAGGATTATTTTAAGAAAACCCACGCCATGACTTCCTTTAACTTCTTGTCTGGGGTCCACGAGATTGCCCACGTCATCAATTCCAAATTAGTACTTCAAATCAAGTCCCCGAGGATTGTAATTTAAATGCCTTTCGGTAGTCACTGTCTTGTCGTTATTGAATGATTTGAACGTTATTTTATGGTGCTTTCTTCTTTTTCTACTCCGCGCATCCATTGATTTTGTTTGGATTTTATGATAAAACAAAGTATTTTCAGGAGCTTTACTGTTTTTTTTTTTTCTTATAGGCTAATTAGTTGAAATCAAATTTGAAATTATGGTGAACATGTCAAAATAAAAGATAAAGGACTTACATGTAAAATATGAAGAAAAAACGATAATTTTTATTTTTATTTTTGTTTTGTTTATTTTTATTTTTATTTTTATTTTTGTTTTGTTTATTTTTTAATCCTTGAATTTAAAAAGTAAGAGAAAAGCTTGTTGAGAAACAACATAAAATATAAAGTTGATGTTTGTCCTGATTCTGATAACCAAAATAGCAAAACTTAATGTAAAAAAAACACATAAATTTAAAAGAAAAGTGGGTGTTAAATATTTTTATATTCATCTAAATAGCATTAACAACTCTTTCATGGTTGATTGATTCAATAATTTTTAAATTTACTTTCCTAAACATAAATAGCATCTTGAATTTCTCAATTAAAAAAAAATTAATACAATAAAATGCATCCATAACATTGGTATATTCTTCTATTATGTTAAAAATTAACTTGAAATCCTACTAGTTACATAGCACGGGTTTTAAAATTAATAACCAAACTATATCTTAGATCATTTTCCTTCTATGCAAATTATAAATTGAAGTAAGAGTAAAAACAAAATCTATTTTTTATTTTTATTTTAAGGTATTTTAATTTATAATACTTGTAAAATAACAAAATAATAAGAAAGAAGTTATGATATTTAAATGTGTGTTAGTTATTGCAATAATAATGATTTTTAAAAGTATTTTTCAATTGAAAAAGAGAGAAACCATTGTCTAGAGAAGGGAAAAATTACTGACCGAAGAAGAGATAGCTAATGACTATTATTATTGAAGTGGAATTTTCGATGAGTTATTACAACGAAAGATACCGTTGCTAAATTCGTTGAAAAATGACGACGTATCATATTAAAAACAAAATCACTAAATAAATATTTTTTATTTTTTATTTTTTATTATATTGGTGATACTGTAAATAATTAAGAATGGGATTTTTTCTATCAGTAATTATGTTGAAAATAACCAACAAAAATATCTGATCGCTATTATAACTGGTAAAAAATATTTCGTAAGTAACTCTGTTGCTATTTTATAATTTGATGGCAGTGTGATAAGACTAGCAATAATTACTATTTTATTTTTATTTGACAACGACCATGCAAGTAAATGCATGTCAGATTATTTATTATACTAGAAAACATGATTAATTGCACAGTATCATGCACTACATAATATTATTATTATT